>Ga0209502_10000195_pt1 | contig 68706 bp, 54 predicted proteins | sample ArcticOcean_MG_C_10_FD_187442 | JGI IMG/M metagenome (GOLD analysis project Ga0209502, IMG submission 187442) | Marine microbial communities from western Arctic Ocean - ArcticOcean_MG_CB11_90 (SPAdes) (version 2) | ecosystem: Environmental > Aquatic > Marine > Oceanic | place: Arctic Ocean... | reverse complement strand
CCCCCCCGCGCCGCCTTGCCTGACCCTTCCCATCCCCGGCTCGCAATCTCGCTCACACCGCGGTCCCACACCGAACAGCAGTACCATGAACCCCAACGCAGGCGCGGTCCCCCCCCCCCGTGTTCCGGCAACCAACCCCCAGGGAGGTGGCGACGACAAGGCGCCCAACTTCACGTTCGGCACGTTCAGCCCGGAGCAGGTAGGTAACGCCCGCGTGTTGTGTTCCCGGTTCCCGGCGGTTGTGTGCGTTTCCGCGATAAAGCACCGCCGTGGCGCGTCACGAAGGCGTCCCAGGCTCGCGATCTCCGATCGAGGCAGGGTCGCGTCGAATCGCACGAAAAACGAGACCGCCGCCGGTTCGACTCGCGCGACTATTTTGTTTTTCGCGCCCCGTCGCGACGAAAGCGGTGACGTATTCCCCGCGTCACCAACCGCTCAAGCGCGACGACGGACGAAAAGAACCGTCCAACGGAGCATTGAAAGAAGTCTCAGGCGCCTTCAAAGTCGACAAGTCGTCCCCCTGACCTGTTGCTTCAACTCCTCTGCTCTGAAAATCGCAGGGCGCCCCCGCGCAGCACATCCCAACGCCTCACGCGGACCGGGACGGCAAACAAAGCGGCCCGCCCGGCCCGAGGCCGACCGGCGCTCCCGGCGCGGCGCAACACCAAAACCAGAGACCGCTGGGCGCGCCGGTAACGTTCCCAGCAGGCGGCGGTTCGATCCCTGGCGGCGGCGGCCCCAACCCTAACGGTCCTAACGGTCCGTACGCCGGCGCCCCGAACGGCGGGCAGCATGTTCAGCCGTTCCCCTTCGGCGCGCCCCCTCCGCACATGATGGGCGTTAGGCCGAACATGCCTCCGCAGAACATGTACGCCGGGCAAGGCTTCCCGGGATCCTTCGGCGGCCCGGGTGGGGGGATGCCCATGGGGATGATGGGTGGCATGAACGGCCCCGGGTACGGCGGCCCGGGCGGCCCGGGCGCGCCCGTCAGGCTCACCCCGGGTCCCGGCCAGCCCGGCGGCGTTCCCCCGGGAGGGACCGGGGTTCCCGGTTTCGCCGGCGCCCCTGGCCACGTCCCCGTCGTGGCGCAGCGCAAGAGCAGCGCGATTCGCATTGTGAACCCGGATTCCAAGGAAGAGATCAAAGGCGACTTTAAAAAGCCGGAGCCGACGCCGGATACGGAAGGGAAGGGGGGCGCTGATGGGAAGGAGAAGGCTGCTCCTCTGAACCCGGCGGCCGCCGCAACCGGCGCGCGACCCGCGCCCGGCGGGTACCCCGGCATGGCGCAAACCGCGCAGCCGGGCTTTGGGGGGCCCTACGGCAGGCCGATGATGGGCGCGCCTGGTACATCACCAGGCGGGCCCGGCGACGGGTTCCCCACAGGGTTCGTGGCAGGGTCGCCGCCCGGGGACCCGGCGTTCGCCGCCGCGCAAGCGGCGCAGGCGCACGCCCACGCGCACGCGCACGCGCAAGCCATGGCCGCGGCTATGGCTGCGGCGGGCATGACCCCCCCGGGCTCAGCGCCCGCGCCTCCCCGCGCGCCCGTGCCCGTGCCCACCGCGGCTGCCCGGCCGTCGCCCCCCGTGGCCGTCGCCGTCGCCCCCGCCGCGCCCAAGCCGATTCCCACGCCCGCGGCGGCCAAGGCGGAGGAGTCCACGCCCGCTGTGACGGCGGCGGCGGTAACGGCGCCATCGGCGCCCCTCGAGGCGGCGATGAGTTCGTTGTCCGTGGAGGAGCCCAAAAAGGTGTCTGTTACGCCCCCCAAGGCCCCGGAGCCTGTTGTGGAGATAAAGACGGAGGAAACGGCTGAGACGCCTGCTGTCCCCGCAGCAGTGGCGCCGGCGCCTCCGTCCGAGTGGAAGCCCCCCACGGAGGGCGGCCCGGCGCCCGGCGGCGGCGTGAAGAAGTACACGCGGGATTTCCTAAAGGCGTACGAACTGGCGCCGCTTTGCGCGGGCAAACCTTTGGACCTGGAGACCCCGGCGGATGAAGATTACTGGCCGCTAATGGACTTCGTGTGCCCGCCCGGGATGGCGGGCGGCGGCGGCGGCGGCGGACGAAGAGGCGGCCGCGGCGGCGGCCCCGGGAACGGCCCGCCGGGCGGCGGCCGCGGCGGCGGCCGCGGCGGCGCCCAGAAGTGGGCGCACACCGGCATGCCTCCCGACCAGCAGGGTGAGGGCGGTCGGGGCGGTCGGGGCGGCGGCGGAGGACGCGGAGGCGGAGGCGGCGCCGGTGGGTTCAGGAACTACGGCGCGCCTGTTTCCAACCGCGCGGATCCGCGGTTGCCGCAGCTCGTCAAGACGGCGAACAACTTCCTCGCCATCGACAAAACCGCGTGGGACGCCGAGACCAAAAAGCAAAAGGGGTTCAAGGGTATTCTGAACAAACTGACACCGGAGAGTTTCGAGAAGCTGCTTGAGAAAATTCTGGAGGAAGGCATAGACGAAGCGCAGACCCTGATGGGCTTGATCGGGCAGCTGTTCGACAAAGCGCTCACCGAACCCACGTTCGCGGAGCTGTACGCCACGATGTGCGCGGCGCTGAGCGACCGGTTCCTCGCGGAGGGCGTGGAGTTCAAAGACCCGGCGAGTCCCGACCCGGAAAACCCGACCGTTATCACGTTCAAACGCGTGTTGCTTTCCAAGTGCCAAGAAGAGTTCGAGAAAGGCGACGGCGCGATCAAAGCCGCGGAGAAGGAGCTGGCGGACGCGGCGGAGGCCAAGGCGGCGGCGGCGGCGCGCGTAGCGGCGGGCGAGCCCGAGCCCGAACCGGAACAAGAACCCGAACAAGAAAAGCCGGCGGACGACGCGGAGGAAGGCGAAGCCCCCGCGAAGCCGAAGACCCCGGAGGAGCTGGACCTCGCGGAGCGACGCAAGGTGCACGAGCGCGAGGAGCGCATGCGTGTGGCGCGCCGCAGAATGCTGGGCAACATCCGGTTCATCGGCGAGCTTTTCAAAAAGCAGATGCTGAGCGAACGCATCATGCACACTTGTATTCAGAAACTCTTGTCGGACCCGGAAAACCCCGACGAAGAGGACGTGGAGGCGCTTTGCAAGCTGCTCAGCACGATCGGCGGCCAGCTGGATCACCAGAAAGCAAAGTCGCACATGGACGCGTACGCCAACCGCATCCTGGGGCTCTCGAAAAACCAAACCCTGTCCAGCAGGCACAGGTTCATGTGCCAGGACGTGCTTGAAATGAGGTCAAAGGGGTGGCGCATGCGCCGCAAGGAGGAGGGCCCGAAGAAAATCGGCGACGTCCACAAAGACGCGCAGAGGGAAGCGTCCAACCAGGCCAGGGGGGGCGGGCCCCTTGTCCGGGGGGGGGGCGGCAGGGACGAAAGAGGGCCGCCGCCGCAGCGAAGCGGCGACCGAGGCGGGGGCTTCAGCGGCGCGGGCCCGGGCGGGCGGGACGACCGCGGCGCGCCCGGCGGGCGCGGCGCCGGCGACCGCGGCGGCGGCGACGGCCGAAACGACGCGCGAAACGGCGACCGCGGCGGGCGGGGCGACGGCGGGCGCGGCGGGCGGGACGGGCGTGACGGTTCAGGTCGCGCGCCCGTCGCGGACCCTCCCCCTCGTGCCATGCGCGGCACCGAAAGCGGCGGGAGGCTGGCGCCGGGAGGCGGCCGGGGCGACGGCCGGGGCGCCGGCGACAGGCTGGCGGGCGGCGCGCCCGCGCCGAGGGGCGGCATCCCCGGGCCCAAACCCGGCGACCGGGGCGAGACAGGCGGCGCGAAGAAACAATCCGGATTGTCCGCGGAACAATCCGAATCCGAATCCTCGGATAAAGGTATGTCGGACGAGACGTACGAAACGCAGCGCAAACGCGTTTTGGACTACTTCTTCGATGACAAGGACGCGGATGAGGCGATTCGGGCGATTCACGGGTGGGGGCCTTCTTTCGAACCGAGGGTGCCTTCGTTCGTCGCGAACCTCGTCGTGTCCGGGTTTGAGCGACGCCAAATGGACTGGCAGGCGGCCGGGGCTTTGTTCCGGCGGCTGCCCGGCTCGGTGGGCGGCCCCGCGACACCCGAAGGCCTGGTGGCCGGAATCAAGCTGGTGCTTGATGACCTGGAGGACCACAAGTGCGACTTGCCTTTGGCGGACACGCACTTGGCCACGGTGCTGGCGGGCGCCGTGGCGGACGGAAGCGTCGACTTCGCCGCCGTCGCGACCGCGTGCGCGGAGGCTGGGCCGGAGGGCGAGGTCGGGTACCTCAAGGAAGAAGGCGGCGCTTTGCCCGTGCTTTGCCGGATCCTGGGCGCAATCTCGGCGAGCTTCGGCACGCCAAGAGCGGAACAGGTGTTACTCAACTCGAAGGTCACCCTAGGGGACTTCCTCGGAAACATGGACAAGGAGGACGGCGCGACGATTGAATCGGTGCTTGCGAAACACGGCTTGGACGGGCTCGTCGGGTCGCTAACGCCGCTTCTCGCGAAACTCGCCGAACCCGACGTGACCGGCGACCAGCTCGTGACCTGGATAGCCGACAGCGCGAAACCAAGCGCGCGGGTCGGCACGGAGTTCGTGGGGGAGGTCACGAAGTGGGCGCTGACCAGGGGGGTGCCAAACGACGTTCCCACGGGCGCCCCCGTCGCGTCCCTGGAGCCGTTTTTCAAAGCCCTGCTTGCCGCGTGCAAGGGCCCCGAGAAGAAAGACGGCGACAAGAAGGACCTGATTTGCAAGTTGGACCGGGAAGTCGCGGTGCTGTACGCGGCGCAGCGCTTTTGCGCCAGCCGGGACTTTCCCGAAGGACTGCTGGAGCGCATTTTCAGGGACCTGCACGCGGGGGACGTGCTTGACGAAACCGCGATGAAGGCTTGGCGGGACGACGCGTCGTGCGCGATCGGCCTGGAAACAATTCCGGGGAAGGAAAAAGCGCTGTTCCAAGCCATGGAGCTTCTGCAGGAATTCGCGTCGGATACGGAAACCGAAACCGAGGAAACCGCGTAATCCCTTTTTTGATTTTATGGCGCGATCGATCTATCAAGCAGACTCTGTATTACAGTCGAGGCGATACCCCACCACACAACCCGTCGCGCGTGTTTTTGTTCGCGCTGGGAGCAAGTTCGTACGCGTAGATTAAATTTTACACAAGCAATGCGTTACTCCTTCGTGAAGTCACAACACAACAGCTTGTCCGCAAACTCTTTCGTTCAATCGTCGTCGCTGTCGCTCTCTTTTAAAAGTAAAAACGCGGTAGGCGTCGTTGGCGCATCGAGCAGAACCTCCGCCACGAAAGCGTTTAAGGTTCCGCCGTCACAAGCCAGACACGTTCGCCGCGCGCGCGTCACTTTTCTTTCTTCAAAGAAAAATCCCTTGGATTTAAAATCCTCTTAAAACCCGCTGTCGTACTCGGCGTCCTTTTCCGCTTTTTCGTCGAGCAGGTTTTCGATGTCGCGCGTTATTTTTTTCAAATCAAACGCGGCGTCGTACCGCTTCACCGGCACGCCGTTCGCCCCGACGAGAAACTTGGCGTAGTTCCACCTGATGTCCTTGCCGCCGCCGGGTTTGGAGTTTTTCAGAAACGAAAACACGGCGTCCGCGTCTTTGCCGTTAACTAAAGTTTTGGCAAATATTTGGAACCCGGTGGTGTGTGTCGGGTCCGGGAACCCGTGTTTCTCCACGAACGTTAAAATCTCGGCGTTCGACCCGGGCTCCTGGCCTCCAAACTGGTTACACGGGAACGCCATGATTTCCAGCTCGTTTGCGAATTTGCCGTGCAACGCGGCGAGTCCCTTGTAGTTACTCGCCGCGAATCCTCACTGGCTCGCCACGTTCGTCACGAGCGTTACTTTGCCGGCGGCGTACGAAAGCGACTTTTGTTCGCCACCCATGGTCAACGCGCCGAGGGTGTACAGACCTTCGGGGGTCGGCTTGGAGCCGGTTTCTTCGGATTCAGGGTCTTCGGAGTCAGTTTTCTCTTCTTCAGATTCTTCTTCTTCAGAAGCTTCTTCAATCGTTTCGGTTTCCGTTTCTTCGGATTCAATCGCTTCTTCAATCGATTCGGTTTCCGTTTCTTCGGATTCAGAAGCTTCTTCAATCGCTGCAGTTTCTTCGCTCGCGTCGCTCACCGAAGAATCTTCACTCACGGAAGATTCCAAAGTCTTCTCAACCACCTGTTCCGTTTTTTTCGCAACCTCTACATGTCCCGCAGTCTCGGAAACACGCCCCTTCCCACCCTCCCCCCGAACCAGCACCCTCGCGTCGCCTAGTTTCGCGACTTTTTGCACAACCCCGGGTGGCGGTCGCTTTTTCCGCGGCATCGTGGTTTCGTGCAGCCCCACATCCCCGAGTTCCGCCGCCGCATCACGTAGTTTGGTTTTCATGACCCCAACTTTGTTCGCCACGTTTCGCATGGACACAGGCAGCGTGCTTTGCGTCGCCGCCTCCCCCGCGCCCGCGCGCCGCGGGGTTCCCGTTACCTGCACGGACTTCGGGTCGATGGAAGGATCCGTGAACAAGGTCACGCACAACACCAAACAAACACCCACGAGCGCGGCGTACCGACCGTACCTCTGCGCCACGCGCAAAGGCGCGGAAACGCCTTTGGGGTTATCGCTACCCATGGTGGAACGCGCGTGGTTACCGCCCCCGCGCGCGCTCGTCGTGTCTGACCAGGACAGGGAGGGAGTGGCGATGAAACGTGGGCACCCTGCCCGCGGCCTGTCCGTCACCTCCGTTTTCAGCCGCGAATTTATCGAACTCGTCGCGTCCTCCAACGAAAAAGCTATGACCTTTCACGCTGCTTCTCTTGGTGCGCCGCGCACTTCGTGGCGCGCGAGACGTGCGGTGACGGGGAGCTGATCGTGAGAGATGGGAATAAAGCCCGCACGGGAGGGAGAAATACCACTGCGGTGACTGCAACCCGTGTCCCCACGGCAAGGTGAAACACGGCTGCGCGTTGTGCAGCCCCTGCCCGCACGGGAAGCTGAAACGTAGCTGCGGTGACTGCCACCCCTGCCGCCACGGCAAGCGGAAAGACAGCTGCACGGAGTGCAACCCCTGCCCGCACGGGAAGCTGAAAGGCAACTGCGTGGACTGCAACCCCTGCCCTCACGGCAAGCGAAAAAACAGCTTCGTGGAGTGCAACCCCTGCCCTCACGGGAAGCGGAAAAACAGCAGCGCGGCGTGCAACCCCTGCCCTCACGGGAAGCTGAAACACGGCTGCGTGAAGTGCACCCCCTGCCCTCACGAGAAGCTGAAACAAAACTACGCGGCGTGCAAAGCGGCACGCGCGGCTCCGCCGAGTTCGAAGCGGATCAAGCGCGAGAAGGAGAGCTCACCGGAAATCAAGCAGGAGCCCGAGATCAAGCAAGAGCCGTTCACCATCCGTGGCTACTGCGGCTTGGACGACGGCCGGTAAAACAGACTCGCTATTAATAGCTAAGCTATTATAGAGAGTACTACCAAACTCTACTATACCCTACCCTACTTTTTCTACTCCCAGCGCACGATACCCTACCCCTACCCCTCCATCCCCATCCGCGTCATTTCCGACCGCAACTCGGCGAGTTCGTTTTCGGTCACCGTGCGCACGTGCTCCAGAAGCGCCTTGCCGTTGGGCGCGCCGAAAACGCGCGCCGCCGTGGTGAGCGCCGCCGCCGATAAATTCTTGGCCGCGGAGTACGCCGCGGTTGGCGTCAGGTTCTCGGTCATCATGGTTTTAACAAAAGCAGAGGCTTGCTGATCATCCGCTTCGGTGGACTTTTCGTTGTTTGCGTTACGTTGTGAAAAAGAACCCGGAAGGGAAGTATCGTCCGGGTCGAGTATCCCCGGCGCGTGCGCCGTTTTCGCGACGGACGCGTCGTCGTTCCCGTCCCGTCCGAGTTTCGACGCCTCTTTAGACTCGTGTTCGTCGTAGTACCACACCGTGAAGCTGTGCCGAGACCTGAAGCTCGGTAAAACCTCGTGCGGCGTTTGGTCGGCGTAGAACATCACAATCCGTCCGCCCGCGGGCGCGACTTCGGTGCCTGTGATTGTAAAAGAGAAGTGTCAGTCTTGTATGGGCAAACGTGGAGGCGGGATTTGGTGAAATACAAACGTACCTGTTTGGTCACGCGCGTCGTCGTACACCTTCAGGGACCCGCCGTTCTCCCCGAGCCAGTCCTCGTTGAGGTAACACAACACCGTGAGTCGCCGACCATCCCCGGCGGTGTTATCCACGTGCTTCACGAACCTCGAGCTACACCCGGGGTACTCCGCGAGCATGGCGTGCGTGCGGTCGGCGAGGTTGGAAAGGCGCGAAGCGGTTGTGTTTGTCGACACGTTCGCTTCGTTGTTCGCGTCGGTTGCTCGTTTCGCACTTCTCTTCGCGTCTCGCGCCATGTGGTCCAGTACCAGGGTATCAATCGCCTGAAGCGTGCTGGCCAGAGCCACGAAACGGCCGGCCATGATTTGATCGGGGTCCATCCAAAACACCCGGTCGCCGCGCACGCTTTTCACCGAAATCTGCGCCCCCGCGTCCGCCTTTCCCAGCCAAATCTCGCCCGGCGTGTAGAACGGCGCGACGTTTTCAATTTCTTCCCGTACCGCGCGAACCGCGGAGGGGGTGATGAACTCGCAGGTCGCCCAGCCCCTTTCGCCCAGCTGACACGCCAGGGAATCAGCCATGTCGTCGAGCTGCGCCACCGATTTCGCGAGTTTGACGTTTTTGAAAAGAGGAAGTTGAAGGTGTGGGCGGGTTTGGGTTTGGGTTTGGGGTTGATTTTTACCAGCCTTCTTCTCCGCTTTGCGCCGGCGTCCGTCTTGTTTTTTGCGGTTCCGGCTGGAACCGGATACCACAGGCTTCGTAACTGTCGCGACACTGTTGTCATCACACTCACCATGCGTATCACGCGTCTTCGGAGTGGTCGTATTTGTCGCAGTCGTGCACTCCGAAATAACCTCTTCGCGTTGACCCTCTTTGACGGGAAAAACGGCGTCGCACGCGTCTTTTTCGCGTCCCGCCGCGTCCGCGCCGAGCATGGACAGGTACTCCGCCAGAGGATTTTCGGAGTCGTGTTGTATTGTGTCTGCGCCGTGTACGGTGCCTGCGAGCGTTTCTGCGAGCGTATCGACACGTGTGTCTGCAAGTCCATCTGCGTTCGCGCTCGCCGCGACGGCGTCTGTTTGTTTTCGTGGAGGGAACCGAACCACCAACACCATCTTCTTCTTGCTGAATTTGACTCGTGGCGCCGGCTCGGCGTCGCACTCGGGGGGCAAAGGCACGTCCGCGCGGTACTTCACCTCGACATCGTCTCGTCCGGATGTCGTCGCGCGCACGGATAATCGGTGTCCCTTCGCGTCTCCAAGCACCTCAGCCAACACGTCGCTCGCGTTACGCACGCCAGGCAAGGACACCGTGATTTCCAGCCAACGCGATGTGCCGTCTTCGCCAGACACACACCCGAGCTCATCGACATCCGCCCACCGCGTCGCCACCGCGGCATCCACCTCAATCGGTTCCATGCCCGCGTTCGCGCGCCCGTAGCGAAGCGTACCCAATGCGCGCTCGGGTCTGGCTCTGGCTTTGGCTCGCTTGTTCCTTTTTCGTGAATTCGATCGGGAAGTTTTCGTTTTCGGTATTTTTTGGCAAGTTCGAGAAATGACGCCACAGCACTGACAGTTCCTCGGCGCACCTCCGGAGGCGTCGCCGAAACTCCGGGCGATGGACGCGGCGAAGGCGCTTCACCGTCTCGCCGCGTTCCACGAGGGCGTCGGCGTGGATTTGGTGTGCCAGCTGTGCCTCGTGGACGTGGACGTGGAAGTTGATTTCGCGAACGAAAAAGCCCGAAACCCGAAACTTTCTCGATGCGCGCACCGTACGTGCACCTCGTGCGCCGCCACGATACGCCTTGAGAAGGATAACTGGGGTATCGCCGGGTGTCCAGCGTGCGAGATGGACGACACCGATTGCGGATTGACGCGTTTGTTCGTGAAGAATAGTTCAGGGAAGGCGGTGGGCCATGAGGATGTGCATAAACGTTTCCCTAATTCGGTCAAGTCAAAAGCTGCGAACTCTCTTCTGACTCGCGAATCGCTCACCGGCGCCGAAGCCGCCGCCGTCGCCGGCGTGCTGTGCGCCGAGCGCCGAGCCATCGCAAGGGCGATGCTTACCCATCACATTGTCTTACCGGAGGTATCAGAGGTAAGCACCCGCGATGAATCCGACGCTACGGAGTTCTGGGGACCGATGCCCGACGAAGACGGTACCGGCGGCGCTGAAAAGAACTCCACCAAAAATCAAAACGCAACTTGGCTTTGGTGGGACTGCGGGTCGCAACTCGAGTTGCTTCAGAAAGCGCTTCCTCCCAGTGCGCTTTTGGATGATTTGTTCACGTCACGTAGCGACACCAACGACGGCACCGGGGACGACTCCAGTAAATATGACATCGCGTGCGTTTCTAACGGCTCGGCGTTGTTACGTTCGGGTTTCGGCGCGAACATCGACGCGCACGGAACCGTGGTTCGCTTCAACGAATACGAAACGTCACACGAGTTCGTCCAGGACGTGGGTTCGAAAACCGACGTACACGCCACCGGGTGGCTGATGTCCGCGGGACGCGACGACCCTTGTGACCGACTGACACACGAAGAGCTCGAACCGCCTCGTGTCCGCGATTCTGATTCGGCGTGGACTCAAAGTACCTCAAGAGCCGAAATTCGTCTCGTGCCCAACGTGGAAAAGTTGGGACGCGCGTACTTCGTGTCGTACCTAAGAGCGGTGGCGCATCACTTTTCCGTGCACGTCACGACACACCACGACCACAAAAGCTTCAAAAAGAACGAGAACGCAAAAGATTGGTGGTCGTTTCGCGAATCGCAAAACCAACCCGCGCCGTTCGTGGTGGCGCCGAGCACGTACGGGAAACACTGGCGACACGTTTTGGATTCTTTTTCGGACGCGGCGAAACCAGGATTTCGCGGAAAGCCGCGGGTCACCAGCGGGTACGCGTTTATGCTGTTAGCGCTGGACCTAGCGGGGCTGCCGGAACCGGAGTGTTGTCTCGAGACGGCCAAAACGGGTGTTGCGTCGACGGCGGTATCGGGTAGTACAGCGGACGGTACTAGTAGTACAACGGACCGTACAGAATCCGACGTACTCAGTACCGTCGGCTCCGTGACACTTTACGGGTTTGAGGATGACCCGAGAAACAAAAAAGACGCGGCGGGCGGGCACTTTTGGGACGCCACGCATAAGCAGCACCACTCCTTGTACGACTTGCCTTGGGAACGAAACGCGGTTTCAAATTTAGCGTCGCGCCGGGTTGGGAAAATCGCGAACGCGCGGAACGTCGCGATTTAGAATGGAGAACACGTCGAGTACCGACACTGTTTCCGCGGACGACATTTAGTGGAGTCCTAGATTGTGTTATGCATAGATATCGGGACGCTTCCCAACCTAACCTAGTCTCCCACGGCGTACACCTTTTCGGGCGCGCGCATGATGCCCGGCTTTGCTTGCGGCTGCACCACCACCACTCGGTCCCGCCCCACGTCCACCACGAGGTACTCGAACTGCCAAACCCCGTTACCATCCTTAAACGCGTCGCAGTGCACGGTCCCCTTGCCGTGCGGCCCCCGCACCGCGCCTTGCACGCGCACGTGCGTTACGCCTGCCGCGTCCGTGGACGTGGAGTGCGCTGATACCAATAAAAGAAAGTGTCAGTCTTGTGTGGAAACACAGTGTGCCTGGATTTGGGAAAGCCTTACACACGTACCTAACCGCGACCGCGCCGACCGGCTCCGGCCCTCCTTTCCGTACGCCGTCATCGGCGTCCCCACTCTGACCAACACTCTCGGGTCAACCTCCGCTTTCCCGACCGCAAGCGCGAACACGGTCTGCTCCGAGCTCTCCAGCACCAGCTCCTTCAGCGAGTACCACACCGCGCCGAGTGCCACGGCCAAACCGGCGGCGATGATAACCGTGTACCCGCCCGCTTCCGCCTTGGAAACCGGCTTTTCCGGAATCCACTTATCCGTGATCTCGTCGTACCGATCCCCCCGGGACGCGCGCTGCACTTCGGAAGTCCCTCCCGAGTCCGCCGCCTTGGATTTCTTCGCCGCGCTTGAAGTGCTGCCCGTGTGGAGACCGCGTGGGGGGAAGAAACCCGCGGCCGCGGCGAACCCGAGGGGAACGGGACTGGGAAACCGCATCGGACCAACACCGGGTGTGCCGAGATTGAAAGGTACCGCGCGACACGCGTGGAGGGCGGCGGCGGGTGAAAACGACGCGCTGGTGGACACAGCGCGCGTCGCCACGAGGGCGACGCGCTGGTGCCCGCCGAGCAAACGGGCCAGGCGCGACGACGCGGTCGACATCGCGTGTGCGGGCGGTGGTGTGACACAAACGAAAGAGGGGCGCATCGCGATCGATTGTTTTTTCGTTTTCACTTTTTTTCTGCCAGACAATCCAAATCTCACGTTCATTCAGATCTGGCTGCACCGCGAGGCAGCCTTGAGAGAGGTCTCTATGTTCCTCAACGGCGCCGCGGACAAGCTCAAGCGCGAGCAAGAGCAGCGCAAGGCCGAGTTGCAGCGTCGTCACGTGAGTGAGCAAAGAGCCGCGGCTGTTGCCGAGACCGCCGCTCGCGCGCGCGATGATTTGGAAAAAGCGGAACGTCATGAACTTCGCATGCGGGAGGCGGAGGAGCGCGTTGTTCTGGAGCGAATCATGGCCAACAACGAAGGGGTTTCCTGGGAGGCTCGTTTGAGTGGCGTCAGGAGCGACGCCGCTGTTGTGAAGGGTATTCGGAACCGAGCGGATGACAAGGTGACGCTACCGCAATCGTCCTGGAGGGCTTTGCAAAACGCGGGCGCGGCGAGTGCGGAGCGCGGGCACTTATTTTTCGAAATCGCCGTCGTCGACGGCGCAGAGGACGGGGCTACAAAGAACACAATAAGAACGCACGCCGCGGTGCTGGGGTTCGACGGCGTGGAGGGCGAGGTGGGGTTGCCCAGCTCTTTGCTGGCGCAACTAGGCGTGGGGACCTCTTTGTTGGCGCGCGGCGACGAAAAACAAAACGAGGAGGAGACGACTGACGAGACGATGCTTGACGCGGACGCGGATGCGTTTGCGTCCGCGTTCGGCGCATCCAGCTCAACAGACGTCCTCGTGTCCTACCGCCGCCTTCCCAAAGGCACGCACTGCGTGTTGCAGCCTCTTGACCAGAGTTTCCAACACGAGCTCGCGGTCGCGGAAGGGGTGGACCTCCGGTCGTTACTGGAAACGGCGATGACCAAGCGGTGCACACTGACGGTTGGCGACGACGTGTTCGTGACGTCCTCGGAAAACAAAACCTACGCCCTGAAGTGCGTCGCCGTGACCCCCGATGACGCGTCCGCGGTTTCGTTGATGGAAACGGATATCGAGGTGGACATCGCGCCATCCGAGGATTACGAAAACGCGATGCGTTTGTTGGCGGAGAACGCGCAGAAACGGCTGGCGGCGGCGGCGCTCGCGGCGGACGCGCTGAACGACGCTAAGCAACAAAAGGATCGGGAAGCCGGAGTGGCAGCTGCGGAGGCTACGGCGAACGCGTTGGCGCAGGCGGAGGCGAAGGACAGACAAGCCCGATTCCAAGCCTCGTGTGCCAAGTCTCTTCCCCCTGAACCCTCTGTTGGCGCGATGAACTCGGACGAAATTGTTTCCGCCCGGTTCACGTTTCCAAACGGCACCACCAAGACGCGACGTTTTTTCAAAACCGATTTGCTCGCCACCGCGTTTGACTTCGTCAGAGCCGAGGGAGGCGCGGGCGAAAACGTGGCGTTCAATCTCGTCACGCGGTACCCGCGAGTAGTGGTGGCGGAAAAAGACAATTCGGAAGGGGGAACGTTCTCCGCACAAATTGGAAGCTCGGAAAAGTTCCTAAGCGCCGTCGCGGGCGGAGGCGCGCTGTTCGTGGAAAAAATAACAAACAAAAGTGACGCGTAGATTACGGGCCGTGTTTTGTTTAGAGATCTCTACCATGTATTTAAACATTTTTACAACGTAAGGCACTACCGATACGCCAGCTAAACATACGTACCTACCGTATCACCAAAGTTTCCACCCTTCCTGTTTCGGGTACAGCACCACCGGTTTCAGCGGGTTGCACTGTTTCGACACGAGCAGGTGTCTGCGCATGGAGTCCTTTTGTCGGGTTTCAAAGCCTTTCCCGTTTTTCAGGTAGACGAATTTTTTCGCGTACCCGAGGTCGTGCGGCCCGTTCCTGCAGCACTCCCTACCTGACCCGTCGCACCTGTAGTACGTGACCGGCGTATTGGTAACAACCCCGTGTCCCTCCTTCCACGCGACCATGAACAGAATTATGGAAGAAATCGTCAGCAACGCCGTGGCGCCGACGCCCCCGCTCACCAAAAGATTGACGATAAGCGTTTTGTTCGCCACGTGCGTCGCCGCGTCGAGGTTGCGCTCAGTCAACTCGACGATTGCTTTTTCCGTCAAAAGCAAAGCCCCTACTCCCATCAGGGAGCACTGTACGCCTGCCAGTGCGATGGGCAGGGCCATCCGTTGCGTCGGGCGTCGTCCGCCAACCTCCTCCGCGACGCGCGCGCCGAGTTCGCGTCGGCGCAACTCGGCTTCAACTTGAGAGGCTTTCTGTTGAATCTGTTTCTGGCCCTCAAGTCGGGCCCGGGTTTCCGCCAAAGCAACGCGCGTCTTCGCCTCGAGCGCTTCCCGGTTCAAACGCGCCGCGGCATCGACCGCGGTTTCACCGGTCGTGGGGTCGCCAACGGGACCTGTCGAGGAAGCAAAGGAGACGCCCGTGCGTGACTCAGCGCGACACGCGAATAATGTCGGGCGATGCACTTTTTGCGCAAAAGAGGCTTTGGCTTTTGAAACACACGCGAGGCGCCATCGAGGTTGTGCTCGTTCCGTGCCGCCGCGCGACGATACGGAGACGCGACGTGCGTGCGCGGGGAACGACGCGCCCGCCGCAGAAGCGGCGCATGTACACACGGACATCGAAGGCAGGGCGCACTCTGCAGTAGTGAGATATTTCGGTGCGCTTTTTGACGATTTTTGTCTTGACCAGAAAAATCGCGTCACCACAGCACTCTTCACTGCACGATGTCGCTCTCTACCGCAGCGGTCGCGACGCGGCCCGGCCTGGTTCGCGCTTCGCCGCGTCGCGTCCGGACGGTGACGCGCGCCGGCCCTGCGGGTCACGACCAAATGACCGGAACCGTTTCCCGACGCACCGCGTTCGTTCTCGCCGGCGTCGCCGGGTTGGTTCCGCAAATCAATCCAAGTCCCGCGTGTGCCATCGACTTGGCGACCTACGCTGTTTCCGGACGGGACCTTGACATCGACCCGGTGGACACTTCCAACTGGCAGGAGCTAGACTCCGGAGTCCGGTTCGTAGTGGACAAAGCAAGCGAGGGCAACGTAGAGCGGGGAATAACAGACGTGGTTTCGTACTACGTTCCCAACCCGTTCGTGGAGGTCCGGTACACCGCGTACGTCGCGAACACCGGGAAGGCGTTCGCGTCGTCCGATGCGGCGCGGCGGCCGTATAACTTCCAGGCCGGGGTGAAGGACGAAGTGCAGGACGAGACTGGGGGGATTCCTGATATGAAGGTTGGTGAGAAACGGCGGTTCGTGGTACCCGCGGAGCTTTGCTTTAAACGCAGAGTGTTTGGTTTAACCGCGCCCAAAGACGCGGACGTGCTGATAGAAGTAGAGCTGCTGAACTTGCAACCGTATTAGGGAAGTGAGGTAGTACGCTCCTAAGTAGTGTAGTTTGCAACGTCTTAATATAAGATTTAAGTAGCACCTCCCGTTTGACTATCCCTCACTCCGCGGTTTCCGCAAACGGGTTCGCGCGTCGCCGCCGTCGTTCCAGCCAAGCGCTTCGCTCCTTCGGCACCCCGCGCGCCTGCAAAACCTCAGAACGCGTTTTTCCCAAATGCCTCGCGAGCAACGCGTCCAGCGGCGACGCGGGGGACGCTGGGGCGACTGCCGCGACCGGCGCCGGTTCGATTCCCGGCGGGGGGTCAAAAATCGCCGGAGCCTTGGCCGAATACTTGGCGCGTCGAGGCGTTTTTTCAAACTCGGTTTGTTGTCGTTTCCGGAAAGCATCCTCAACGCCCTCCTCGGAAGACACGGATACGCGCTGTGAACCTCCGTCTCCTCGCTCGTCGTTTTCGTCACCGCCGTCGGAAGAGGAAACCTCGGGTGACGCTTCCGTGGCTCGCGCTCGTAGCAATTGCGGCGTTTTCGGTTTCGCCACAACCCCAACTGGGTTTAGGTTCCACTCCAAACGCGTCTCACCCAAAGCAGCTCGCGACCGCCGCGAGGGAGACGCGGCGAGGGAAGTGGGCGTGGACGCGCTGGTCACGCCAAACCCCGACGCGTTCGTCACACCCTCCGCTCCTTTCGAAAGCCTGGCGTGCTCGCGCGCGTGCCACCGCAGCGCGATCTCCACGGGCGATGTCGGCACCGCGGCTTCCGCGGAGGCGCGAAACGCGGCGCGGACGTCGTCATCTTCCATATCCTCGTCCCCGAAACGCGTTTGTGTCTCGGGCGTTTCGGTTTCGTCCGCGTCGCGCAGGCGGTCGCGAAGCGCAGAGAGGTTGAACGCGAACGCCGCGTCGGCGACGGATTCGGATTCGGTTTCGGGTTCGTTTTCGGCAGGGACATAAACATCCAGGGACGCCACCGTCACCAAGGGCTGTTCCTCTACCACCTGCATTTCGGTGGAAGACATCTGGAGTTTTCCAGTGACCAAGCCGCCGTCACCCAAAGCGAGCGCTTCGCCAGTCGCCTTTTTCGCCCCACCGCGAACCCCACCCGTTTCCGGGTCCACGCCGTGTTCTTTGAGCATCTGTCGCAAGTCGTTGCTGTCGTGCATGAACGCCCGTAGCTTCGCTTCGTACGCGGACATCATGGAGTGGTGCAGCGCGAGGGAAACCGCGGGGGACGGGATGTGTTCTTTTGCGTTGATTTTCGGTTTCGAAACGGCCACGGCGGGGTGGTTCGCCGCGCCGGTCACGATCGTCACGCCGCCGCGGTGTACGTCGCGTTCGTTTTGCCTGGCCTGTGGTGTTTTCGTGGCGTCTATTACAGACGCCAAACGAGCCTTTAAACGGTCCATTTCGAGTTCATTGCGTCGCGCGTCGTGTTCCAGTTTCACCAGCTTATGAGTCGCCGCCCTCGCGTCGCGTCGCGCGACGTCGCGCTCGGTGGAAATCGTCTCAATTCGTCTCGACGTCGTTTCCTCGTGTAAATCCGCGCGGTTAGCATCCGCATTTCTACATGACGCCTCCGCGTCACGTGATACCCGGAACCTCTCCGCCTTTGTTTCCACGGCCGCGACATCCGCTGACAAGCGACGTCGCTCGTCCGCCCAGGACTCACGCGCCGCGAGGTCGTCCTGCCGGTCCCGCAACAGCGAAAACAAAACATCACACGTCCTTGCCAAATCCGTCGCGTCTGGGAGCAGAAGCTCCAGGGGCGAATGGTATCCGAGGTCCGCTAACGCGCGGTTCAAAGAGGGGACGGTATCTCTAAGGGAATCCACGGTAGCCACCGTGGGGTCTCTTCGGGGAAAAGGCGTGCCCCCGATGGCGCTGGACCGTCGACCTTTGGTCGAGATCTCGGGCGTCGTGATTGTGCCCCCGAAGTGCGATTCGTCGTTTTCGTTCGCGAACAACCGGTCGTCGTCGCGCACGCCCGCCGAGGAAAGCAGGTGTGCGTACATACTCGCGGCTCACCACGAGGGCCTGCCGTATGAGACCGCGCGCGGCGAGCGCGGTGGCAATGACGGGGCACCACCAGCGCGGGTGCGTCGAGGGAATGCGCGGCGTTTTCAAATGAGCTCGTAAAATTCAAACGCCGTGTTGACAGTTCCCAGTAAAAAAGTCGGTGAAACAGATTTCGTTCGTCCCCACGAGGGCGCGTCGTTCACAGCGTCATGCGCACCGCCTTCGCGCCCGTCAGCGCGGGCTTCGGTGCGCCTGCCCGGAGGCACGCGCCAAAACCAAACCGGCCCACGGGCTTGTCCATACAATGCCGCAATCGCATTCTTTTCCACGAGAAAGAAGTGCAACGCGGTGCCGATGGGATCGTTTCCGTCAAGCTTTCCGCGGGCGACCCTCGGTCGACGCACGCCAGGGACGTCCTCAAAATCAGCCCTGGCGACACCCTGCGCGTGGGCATACTCAACGACTCACCCGCTACTGCGGTTGTCATGGCGTGCCCAAGCCAGGCATACCCTTGTGCCGAGCTGTTTCTGACATGGCGTCCCGGCGAGGAGTCGGGGGATGCGGACACGGCGAGACGAAACTTGGTGCTGGGTGGCCAAAAAAACGGTGCGGCGCCGAACCGCGAACCCGCCGTTCCGTCACTGGACCAGCACAGACACACCCATGTTCAAATAGACCTTCTCATCGCCGTCCCTCGGCCCAAAGTCCTGCGACGGCTGTGGGCGCCGCTGGCGAGTCTGGGCGTTGGCCGCGTTTTCTTAACGAACGCGTCCCGGGTGGAGAAATCGTTCTGGGACGCGTCGTCGCTGGGCACAGAAACGGTTGAACGAAATTTAATCAAAGGCTTGGAACAAGCCGGGGATGTTTTCGTACCTGGAGTGACACTGGTTAAGCGGTTCCCCGCGGTGCTTGATGCGATCGGGGTTAGCGGCGAGACCCCGAAACCGGAAAGCGTGACGGTCTTGGTGACTTCGGGAATTCACGACGGTGACGCCTCCGCCAAATCGAAAAACCAAAACCAAAACGCAAACTTCACAACGCAAACTTCGGAACAACAACCGATCATGTTAGTCGCGCACCCCGGGTCGTGCGTTTCGTTACGATCGGCGCTCCGGGGCGCGGGCAAGGACTCGTGGGGGTATGGCCCGAAACGGGTGGTCATCGCGGTAGGCCCGGAAGGGGGCTGGAGCGAGTTCGAGCTGGAGACGCTGAAAAAAGGAGGGTTCACGGCAATCGAAATCGGCAACCGAACCTTCGCCACCGACGTGGCGTGTATATCGCTAATAGCCGCGGTCAAGGAACGCACGGAGACGTGGTAAGACGTGTTGGGGTACCAACAAAGTCGTATCGTGTCAATCTATTTCATCTACAAGTTTTATGCTACAGTGTCGTGCTCCAGACTAAACGCCCCTACCAGTCCGTCGCCGGCGCGCCTTTGGAGAACCGCCACAAATCACAAGCCCCGCACCGCGCCTCCGCCTCGGCGTTTACCAAAGTACACGACCCGCACCGCCAGGTTTTGTTTGAATTATTGGAAGCGGTGGTTGCTTTTGAATTATTGGAAGGGGTTGCTTTTGAATTGTTCAAACTCCGTGAACGCGCAGGAGGATCGGGGGTTTCGTCGTCGCTGTCGTCCAGCACGATGACGTCCGGCGGCGGCGAGGTTGTTTTTTGTTTTCGTTTCCCGGACTCGACGCGAGGCGACGGCGGCGTCGGGTTTTTTTTGTGAACCGACGACGCAGCGGAACCGCCGTCGCGCGACGCCGGTGTTTCGAACTCCAAAGGCTGCTGCACATTTTTATCAGTACTCTTCGCCTTCGTTGCTTGACACCGCGCGACGTGCGTCTCGTCCGCCCTCGGCACAGCGCAGCAAGGACACTTCCCGAGTCCTTGGAACGAAAATTGAAGTTTCGGTTTCGGGTTTGTTTTTTTTGTTTCGGGTGCTTTTTCGAGCACTTCCACAATCTCATCGTCAACCTCCTCGTCGTCATCGGAAAGCACCATCACGTCATCCATCAGCCCGTGTTCTTTCGCGAAGGCTTCGTGTTTCGCCCTTTTTTCCGCGGCTTGCGCGGCGGCGGACCTTGGGGATTTGGTTTCGGCACCACCACCGGAGCCGCCCAGGTACCGGCCCCCCGGCGGTCCCATCGCGGCGTGTTGTTTTTGCCGTTTCTGCGCCGCGTCTATTGCGGCTGTTTTCGCATCTCTGGTTTCGATCTCCCCCCACCCCCCCCTGTGACCAAGTTTGCCAACGCTATTCGCGTCAAAACCTACCCCAGAACCACCAACCCCCTTGGCCATCAAGTCCTCGCACTCCACCTCGAGCTCGGCTAGCCGCGCGAAGAACTTCCCGTCGTGCGGCTCGAATTCGTTGTGCACGAGCTCGTGCAACATCACCGCCAGTACCTGTTCATACACCTCCCAGGTCCCGTCATCCTTCTTGAGCTTCAAACGCACGCGCGCGCCCCTGTTCCAGTTATCCCCCAAACGACCCCGCACCTTCGGTGGCATCTCCAGCAACACACCCACCCGCCACCCGCGCTTCCGCATGATGGGCTGCACCTGCCACGCGGTCTTTTCAAGCAACGCACGCGCGTGGTCATCGTCCTCCTTCGACGTACCCTTCTTGCCCTGGGTCTTGATCTCCCACACCCGGAACGAATCGGGGCCGGTTTCGGGAGCCGGGGCGCGGGGCGCCATGACGACCGGGCGCGGTCCGCGTCCGCACGCGCGCGCCCGAGATCTGTGAGCTTGCGGAGAGCGCGAGGGTGCCAACAAAGAAAATTGTGGGCACCCTTTGGCAAAACCCATAAGTTGCGACGAGAGCGTAATTCGCACCGTTAAAGTGCTTGCCTGCGCGCGCGGGTTTCACGCAAGCCTGTTTTTGATGCGCGAGCAAGGGGGCTTGACCCTGAGAGTCTCCCGAAAGGACGCACGACAGTGCGCCTGTGAACCCTAAACCTGGGAGCGAGGAGTTCCTCCTCAAATTCCCGCCTGAACCCTTCAGGCTGAAAACTCAAACAAGGGGGTGGTTTCGAAGGGCCTTCCCCCCCTTTCAACAAAAAGAAAAAGACCCACCAGATGAAGGCTATTCCCCCGCCTATCAACCATCGAACCTTGAAAGGCTTCGCCTGCCAACACGCCGCGGTCGAGGGGCGACGCGACCCCAACCAGCGCGACGAAGACTGTTGCCCTCTAGTTGCTAAGCGGGGAAAACCGTGCGAGGTAACACTCGCATCCCGCGACGTCGCGCCGCGTACCGGACCGACGGGTGCGGAGGCGAAGAGTCAGCGCTGCTGCAATTTTTTGCCGGGGTCCATGATGGCCCAGATGTCGCGCGTCGCCGCGTCGCGCGCGCTGCTACTCGGGGCGGTTGGTGCGGGGAGACGCGTACCAAGGCGACCGCATTTTTGCAATCACCGACGCGAACGACACGGAAACGTCGTCCAAGAACCTGACGACCAGCGCGTGGTTCGCGGTGTGATGGCTGCCGCTACGGTGCGGGTCAGTTGTCCCATGTCCCCGTCTCACCCGAGAGCGGCGCGTTTCACGTCCTTCTCGCAGACTAGACGCGGAGACAAAGGAGACGTAGGCGGAGACAGAGGAGACGCAGTCGTCGCGTCATCATCGTCATCCGAGGACACCAACAAATTATCCTTCTCATTACAATCCGCCGCTGTTTCCGTCGAGTCCCTCACGGTGACGCAGCTCAAGGCGGTTTTGCGATCGCGGGGAGAGCCGCTTACGGGCAAAAAGCAAGAGCTCGTCGCACGCGTTTCGGTGAAAAGCGTGGTGATTCAAGGGGAGGACATTGTTTTATTTCAAACGCAAAGCGCGAGCGCGTCGTCGTCGGCGTCGGCGAGCGTGGACAAAACAAACACGACGAAACAATCCGTCGCGAATAAAAATAAAGCGCCCCCCGTGTTGCGATGGACGGTAACGGACCCTCCCTTGCCGCCCAGAAAGGCACCGCTGAGTGACACTGACGAAAACAGCACGTTACGCGTCATTTCCTGGAACGTCAACGGCATCCGCGCTTTGCTTGGCAAAGACGTCGAGATTTTGAACAAACTCGCGGATTCCGAAAGCGCGCACGTGGTTTGTTTGCAGGAAACGAAAATTCAAACCAAAGACGTGGACGCCGTGGACGCCGTTGTTTTACCCGAGTTCCCGTACCGGCTGTGGAACTGCTCAACCTCAAAGCTGGGGTACAGCGGAACCGCGCTGTTTTCGAAAATAAAACCAATCAACACCTGGGTCGATCCTTTCGAGGTGTTTAGGGACGGGAGCGCGGGGGACGAGAACGAAAAGTATTTCCAAAACGAAGGAAGGGTGGTTGTTTTCGAGTTTCGCGACTGTTTCGTGGTGGGCGCGTACGTCCCGAACTCGGGAAGCGAGCTGAAGCGTTTAGGTGAAAGAACTTCAGGCTGGGACCCTGCAATGTCGCAGTACCTGAAAAAATTGGAGACTAAAAAGCCAGTCGTGTACTGCGGCGACTTGAACGTCGCCGCGGACGCGGTTGACTTGTGGGGAAACCACGCCGCGAACGCGAAAAGCGCCGGGTTCACCCCGGAGGAACGGTCCGGGTTTTTGAGGTACTACGGAATCGGGAAAGGCATCATGGGGGGGGGGGATACGGACAAAAAGGAAGGGGCGTCCGCGAAGTTAGCGCGAGGTACTACGGAAAATACGGCCAGCGTTTCTTTGCTGGACACGTTTCGCGTCGTGCACGGCGACGCCCGTGGATACACGTGGTATTCCTACCGCGGAGGCGCTCGGAATAAAAACCGCGGATGGCGCATCGATTACGTGCTCGCCTCCGACAGCGAAACACTTACCGTCCACGACGCGTACATTCGCGGAGACATAGGGGGGTCCGACCACTGTCCGGTGGGCGCGGTGTTTCGAGTTGGGGAGTGTTTACGAGTGGCGGAGCGGACGGCGGAGGAAACGGCGGTGAGGAGTTGTGACGAGTCAATGGCTGGCTGATGTTTTCACGAAAATTTGATGAGGCTTCCTCTTTTTCTTTAGTAACGCTTTTCTCGGAAGCCTCGACGCACAACGACGCGCACTGCCACCCAGCCACCGCTGACCAACATGGCCTCTAAATCACTCAGCGGCGCTGCCAAGCGCGCGCGTAGAAGAGCGCGTGTAGCGCCCGCGACCGATACGCACCAGTCCGCCCCGCAAGAAGCCATCCCCGGCCTTCCCGACCACCTTGTGGTCGCGGACATTCTCAAATCTGACTATTTCGCCGATCCCGCCGATCTGGCACGGCTCATCGCGGTGAGCCGCGCTATGCGCGATGCGGTGGCGGCGAAGGGGCTTCAGTTTGCGGAGCTCGATGAGGATGCATCCGTAGGGCTCGGATGCTTAAGCGCGCTGAAGCGCTGGCAACGGCGAGGTCTTCTGTCGCGGGAAGAATTGCTGTGCCAGGCAGCGGCGAGGAGCGGGCAGCTCCATGAGTTGAAGGCGTTGCGCGCGAACGACACACCATGGGACGCACTCACGTGTATTTCGGTGGCGGCGAGGGGCGGGCACCTCGAGGTTCTGCAGTGGGCGCGCGCCAATGGCTGTCCGTGGGACGAGCGGACGTGCGCGGGGGCGGCGGGAGGCGGGCATCTCAAGGTGCTGCAGTGGGCGCGCGCGAACGGCTGCCCGTGGAACGAGATGATGTGGTTGTACGCGGTGCAGGGCGGGCACCTCGAGGTGCTGAAATGGGCGCGCGCGAACGGCTTCCCGAAGGACACAGAGACGTACGTGGTGATGGATGGTGGCATAACGCCGCTGTACCTCGCCGCTCAAAACGGCCACGAGGCGCTGGTGCAATTCCTGATCGAGGCGGGAGCGGACATCAACAGAGCGTTGGATGACGGCGACACGCCGCTGATCGTAGCCGCTCAAAATGGCCAAGTGGCGGTGGTCAGGGCGCTGATCAAATCGGGCGCGGACGTCAACAAAGCGAGGTTTGACGGCGAGACGCCACTGTTCATCGCCGCTGAAAAGGGTCACGAGCCGGTGGTGCGGGTACTGATCGAGGCGGGCGCCGACGTGAACAAGGCGACGGATAACGGCAAGACGCCACTGTTCATCGCCGCTGAAAAGGGTCACGAGGCGGTGGTGCGGATACTGATCGAGTTGGGCGCAGACGTCAACAAGGCGGAGGATGCCGGCGTGACGCCGCTGTGCATGGCCGCTCAAAACGGCCACGAGGCGGTGGCTCGGGCGCTTCTCGATGCGGGCGCGGACGTCAACAAGGCAAGGGATAACAGCGCGACGCCGATGTTCATCGGCGCTTATAACGGGCACGAGGCGGTGGCTCGGGCGCTGCTCGAGGCGGGCGCGGACGTCAACAAGGCGATGAATGACGGCAAGACGCCACTGGTCATCGCCGCTGAATTTGACCACGAGGCGGTAGTGCGGGCGCTGATTGAGGCGGGCGCTGACGTCAACCCAGAAAACGGCCTCACGCCGCTGAGCGTCGCCGCTGGAAAAAGCTTCGAGGCGTTGGTGCGGACGCTGACCGAGGAGGGCGCTGACGTCAACAGGGCGGATGACGGCATGACGCCACTGTTTATCGCTGCTCGAGAGGGCCACGAGGCGGTGGTGCGGGCGCTGCTCGGGGCGGGTGCGGACATCAACAGGGGGACGGATGACGGCAAGACGCCGCTGTCCGTGGCAACGACACCCATTTCTAACGGAGATCAAGGGGAGCACGCGGCGATTGTTCAGATTCTCATGGTTGCCGGCGCGGTGTGATGACGGAAACGACGCGACGTGAACGCGAATACGCGAGTGCGACTTGGTCGGGCAGGATGATAGTCTATGGAGTTGAACAATCACAAACCCGTCGCTGGGAAGTGGAGGAGGAGTAGCGGAGCGTCTGAATGAAATGTTACTTTGTTACCTCCTTGAACTTGTCTCATACTTTCCTTTCGAGCTTTCGTTTCCAAAACAAAACGGCAAAAAGTAAGACCACACGAGTGTGGCTGGTTGAAATGCGACTCCGACGTGATTCGAACACGCGCGGGCAATGCCCATTCACTTAGCAGGCGAACACCTTAACCACTCGGTCACGGAGTCTATGAAGAATCGTGCCATTTGACGCTACGTAAACGTAGCGGTCGATTTCCGTCCGTAAACGTGCCTGCAACGTCCATTCTAAAGATCATAAAGTAAAAAAGCACATACACACTCCCTTTTCACCCTTGCATTACCCCGACGAGCAGCACCTAACAACGGCTCGACCCACTCGGTGTGGCGCGGTCATGGCGGATGACACGTCGGAGTCGCCGCGCGGTGACGCCTCTCCATCCACGTCATCAATCACCCCAATAGATGACCCTGCGTCCCTAACCTCCCTACTCGCGTCGGTGTCTCTTTCCGAAACAACATCGCCAGCCCCGATTTTGCTGGACACCATCGCCGAGTGCGCGAAACATCTCACCGTCCTCATCGACCGCGGCGACCCGGTGGCGGTGGATTTCGAGGGTGTCTCCCTTTCCCGGGAAGGCCGGTTGTGTTTGGCCCAGATCGCGTCGGTTGACGTAACGCAGCCGGTGTTTTTAGTGGACGTCGTGAAACTCGGGTTCGACGCGTTTGGCAAAGGCAAGCTGGGTGCGCTTTTGCAAAGCGCCACAATCGTGAAGCTGATTTTCGACTGCCGAAGCGACCGGGACGCGCTTTTTCACCAGTTCGGGGTGACGTTACAAAACGTGTACGACATACAGGTAGTGTACTGCATGCGGTGCGACGAGCTTGCTGGCTTCCGGGTGGGGCGGCTGAAGGGGCTGAAAGCCGCGCTGGGCGATTGCCCCGGTTTGGATTTCCAGCGGCGGACAGAAATCGTGAAAGTAAAGCAAACCGGCGCCGCCGCGTACGCGGATGCCGAAAACGGCGACGCCTGGGAAAAGAGGCCTTTGCCACACGAACTGATTGAGTATGCTGCGGTGGATGTACAGTACCTCCATTTAATGTACGACGAGTGGAAACACTTCATGAAACAGGGCAAGATGGATACCGTCGTGGCGAAACGCAAACGCAAAAAGGGAAGCGCGCGGGACTTTTAGTGTAAAGGTCTTTGTGAGGAGTGGAGTTTATGATACCCATGATATGTAGCATAGGTGTTAGTGGTTTCAGTCAAATTGTCACACCTTCAGAAGGTACGAGTAAGTAGTCGAAGAGGAACCCAGCGAGGGTTGGAACCCTAAACACGAAAGGCTCAGCAAGGGTCAGCAACGCAGGTCTTTTTACGTATATAGACTAGTAGCATCACAGAACCCCTCCTAAAACGCCCTCCTTTCGAACGCGTCTAAACCTATGAAATCCGCATTCACGGTCTTCCCTCCGAACTTCCGGCCGTGCAGCGCGTCCCTCGCCGCGGCGGCGCCGGAGACGGTTTCGTACCGCACGAACGCCTTCCCTAAACCCGGAACGTTTTTGTTCCCGTCCCCCGCCGGCCGCGGAATAGCAACCTCCACCACCGCCCCGAACTTCCCGCACTCGTCCCGGACGTCCTCTTCTATGTCCGCGAACTCCTGGTCATCCCGGAGCTCGTCGATTTCGAACATGTCGGACAGGAACACGACGTGCGACGGCGGGTTGGACGGGGGGGCGGGCGACGGTGTTACCGAAACCGCCGGCGGCGGCGGCGGCGGCGGCAGGTTTTGGGGCGGCGCGCCTGAGATTGTAAAAATAAATGTCAGTCTCGTATGGGCAATCAGGGAGGCGGAATGTGGTAAAGCAGGAAAGGCCCTTACCGTCGCCCCCCGGAACGGCGTACCCGTACCCCGCGGGTGCTTGCGGCGCCGCCGTGCCTTGTGACGCCGCGCCTTTGCTCTCCCCGGCCCTTTTCACCGTGAGCGTCTTTTCTCCCATTTTCATGCCGTGCAAACCCTGGCACGCCACGTCTGTTACGCTCGGGTCCTGGTACACGAAAAAACCGTACCCCTTGCTGTTGCCCGTTTCCGGGTCGATCACTAACTTAAACGACTTCGTCACCCCGAACGCCTCCACCAACTCTTTGACCATCTGGTCGGTTAGGAAGTAAGGCAGCCCCCCGATGAAAAGGCGGTTGGCTTGGTCCTCCGCGGACACGGGGGCGGTGGTGTTAGTCGCGCCGCCCGCGGCGCCCACGACGCCCGCCATGCCGACCATGGCCAGGTTTAGCGATTGCGACGGAAGCGACGGCCCGAGGGCCGCCGCGGCGGCCGCGTTGTAGTCGTTCGGCCGGCGGATCCGAATCGCCTGGCCGTCCATCACCACCCCGTCCAAACCAAGCGCGTTGCTCGTTTCAATGATGGAACGGAACTCCACAAACGCGAACCGTTTTTCCACGTTGAAGTACGCGTTCAACACCGGGTCGCCCGGCGTGTTTTCCACGGCGCCGCTCACGGCGCGAAGGGCCTGGTTGAAAAAGGTTGAGGTGCTGAACTCGTTCGCGGAAGGGGGCAGGCTCCCCACGTACAGTCGGCGCGCGTGCCGTGTGGCTTGGGGGGCAGCGCCAACGCCTGGAGGGCCGGGCGGTACGCCTCCGGTTTGTACTCCTCCCACCAGGCCCATCCCTGGCGGGAGGCCGATTTGCGAGTGATCGGTGGCCGAACTGAGCCCCCTTAGCCCGGGGGGGACACCAACACCCCCGCCGGGCATTTGAACCCCTATCTCGCCATCCGGGGGTACGTCGAACAAAGTGGGCCGACGGCGCTGCAAACGCCGGTCGGGCGTTGGCGAACGCGACCGGTGCGGAATCGGCGGGCGCCGATCTCGGCTCCGGCTGCGATCGCGTCGCGGCGCGGGGTCCCGTCGGTCGTCGTCCCGGCGGTCCCGATGCCCTCCACCGCGATCGTCCCGTCGAGCCCTACCGTCGTCCCGGTACCGGTCATCCCGCCGGTCGTACCGCGCGCCGGACATGGCGAACGTTCGGACACTTACGAGGACGGCCACCGCGCGGCGCCTCGGCGTTGTGATCGAGACTTGGTGGTTTTTCTGCAAGAGAGCTTGAGAGGTGAGAGTGATTTTTTTTCGATATTCTGCTTTGTTTCAGCTTGAGACCATCTACCCCTCCTCACAACCCCAGGTCTTTCACCGTGACGCTCGACCTTCGGTCCTCGCCCTGTTTCAGGGACAGGTTCTTGAAGAACCCGTTACTGGTTCGTTCCGCGTTCGGGTGCCAGTTCAGAATCATGGTGTACAGGTCTTTTTCCGACAATGCGTCCGGGCTGGTGGATGACTTTCGTTCGTTTTCCAGCAAATATTTCCCACCGAATTTTCTGCGAAACGCCCTTGAGACTTCGCTGCTGTGACACCGCCCTTTCCGCTCCAAACTCTGCTCCGCAAAGTTTAAGAAATCCTTATACTGCCCCTCCAGCACGTCTAGTTCTTCCGTCGAATACCTCTTCGGCGACCCCAACTCAGCGACGAAGGATAACATGGTGAAACCGATACCCGCGCTGAGGCCCCAGGTGTCTTCGCCTGCGAACGCGGCGTCGAACCCGGCGACGACGGCGCAGCCGCAGAGCGCGAAGAAAACAAGCGTCAAAGTTTTCGCAACCGCCGAAGCCTCTTCGAACGTCCGTATCGACGGCGTGTTAGTGCTATCTTGGTTATCTTCGGTATCTGTACCTTCCCCATTCACCGCGGAGCCGCTGAGTTTCCTTAGCATCCAGTCACTCGGCCGTTCCGTGTCCGTGCGTCCTAGAAACACGAGCAAGATTTGCAACGGCGACTTGAAGAACAGGCCGAAGCTCCAGATGGCGCACGACGCGACGGCGCCGGCGCTGACGTCTTTAAATAAAGTACCGATACCTCCGGTAGCGCCGCCTCCCGTGAAGTCGTCGCCCATGTAACCGAAGTCGCCGTCGAAGTTGCCTCCGAAATACGCGGCTTCGTCGTTCGCGGCGACGTATAGCGTGACAAGCACGGTGAGCAACGTCGCGACGCCGCCCAGCAGCGCCCAGGTTTGCGCTTCTTCGCTGAACTTAGGGGACGCGATGAGCTTGGGGGGTGGCTTGTCGAACGGCGAGCGCTTGTCAGGGTCGTCGTTTTTGTTGCCAGTCGCGCGTGTTGCGACACGCGCTTTACAGCGGTCATATCCCGCGCCTCTAAGCCCGAGTGGTACCACGCGTCGCGACGACGTCGAAACGACCGACATCGAAACCACCGGCGACGTGTACGTTTTGGGCACCGCCGCGGACCTACGCGCGGTGGTGGTCGCCGCGACACGCGGGCGCGCCGCCGCCGACGCGCACGGCGCGCATGTCACGCACACGCGCGTCGTCGAGACACCACACACCGCGCGCATCGCGAACCAACCCGTCCCTGCGCGGTGGGGTGTGCCACCGACCGCGACGGATCGGCACCCAGACCGCGACAGCGTGACATGTGTTTTTTCGGCGTGATTTGGCGTGAGTAATGTCAGGGACGACGGAGCCTGACTTGGAGGTGCCTAAATCTACGAATCTAAGGAGCTGCGCACGTGGTTTCGCAGCCACTCCGGGGGCGGCGCGGCAGAGCCCCCCCCTGTCACCCCACAGACCACGAGTCTGTAGGTGTTTAGGTACCGCGGACGTCCCATTCCCGCGTACCGAGCTCCCTTTCGGGGCTACACCTGACGATCGTTCAGGTTGTGCTGGCATTCCAGAATGTTGTTGTTCATCGCCGCGTTCGCGTGCCTGGGCGGTTTTCTCTTCGGGTACGATCTCGGGTTGATCGCGGGCGCACTTCTTTACATGGACCACGACGTGCGGTTGCACTTAACCACCAGTTCTAGCGAGATAGTGGTGGGTATGGCGAAACTTGGGGCTGTTTTCGGAACCTTCGTGGGCGGGGCGTTGATGGTGGAGTTTGGGAGGAAAAAAGCAATCGCGGGGATGGGGATGTTTTTTCTGGTTGGTCCGCTGGTCATGGCCGTCTCGAGCAACGCGCCCGGCCTATCTTTCGGGAGGTTCGTGGTGGGCCTTGGAATCGGCGCCTCCGCGGTGTGCGTCCCCGCGTACGTGGGCGAGATGGCGTTACCCGAAACAAGAGGCGCGCTGGTGGTGACGTATGAGCTGATGCTGTGTCTCGGCATGGTCACGAGCGCGCTGGTGGATTGGTTGTTGCGAAACGTTTCGCAAAACTGGCGCTGGATGGTGCTCGCGCCCGCGTTCCCCGCGATGGTCATGCTTCTGGGTGTCTTCGTGCTTCCCGAGAGTCCCAGGTGGCTGGTGGTGCAAGGGCGCCTTTCAAAAGCACTGGATGTGCTGCACAGCCTCCGGGAAGGCGGCGTGAGCGACTCGCCCGACACGAGCACCGCGCGCGTGGAACGCGAGCTCATGGAGTTGTGGAGCGCGGTGGAAAAGGAGCGAGGCGAGAAGATGATGGGTGATGACGGAGGGATGGAAAATACGGGTGACCACGACGCGGTGGATGCAGAGGAGGACACGGACACGGCATCTGCGTCACATACCACCACGCGTGTTATCCGTGCGGCTGTTCCGTGTGATGACCCGTATGCGCAAACACCCAGAGGAGGTGGCGTACCCAGAGCTACCGGCGTTCTCGCGACTACCACATCGTTCCTCAAAACGTTGCGTTCTGTTTTATCGGAATCGGCGCAACTGTTCAGCAAAAGCCACCCGGAGCACAAACCCGTTCGCGTCGCCGCGGTTTTGGCGTTTTTCAACCAAGCCAGTTGTTCAACGTCCCTGGTGAACTACGCGCCTTTGTTACTGCGAGGCGCGGGCATGCGAAGCGAAGCGGACGCGGTTTTGTTCGCGTCGCTTATTTCGGTGTGCAAATTCACGGGCGTTTTATTGTCCATGTTCACGGTGGACAGAGCAGGACGGCGTCCTCTTTTGATTTGGGGAAGCGTTTGGTGCGCCGTGTCCATGTTTCTTTTGTCCGCCGCGGTGGCGAACGCAAAAGCAACCGCCACGCTAGCCGCCATGTGTCTGTTCATGCTGTCCTTCTCCGCCTCATGGGCGGGCGTGTTCTGGGTGTTACTGTCTGAGATGTTCACCATGCGGTGGAAAGGCAGCGCGATGGCCTCGGCGACCGCGATTCTGTTCGCCACCGGGTCGCTCGTCGATTTCGTGTTTCTATCCGCGGCGCGAGCGATGGGCGGCGGGGCGTTTATACTCGTCGGCCTGATTTGTGTTTTCGCGGGTGTCTACGCACACCTAAGCGTTCCCGAAACCAAGGGGAAAACCCTGAAGGAAGTGCAACGGGGGTTCGAGGTGAGGCCGGGGTCGGGGTCGGGGGAATCAGGAAGAAGTTTCGGTGGTTTCGGTTTCGAATCGTTTTCCCGAAAATTCTCGGCGTCCAGAAACGCGTACGTCGCCATGACTGAAATCAGTCACGCGGGGGAGAACGCGGTGGATGGGGAGGACGGGGGTGGCGTTGGCACTACCACTACGTTCGAAACCAGGTAGAGTGAGAACCCTAAAACCGTTTTAGTCTTAGATGTCGGTAGCAATTCTCAAGTCTTGTGCTCATCACTTTCAGTACAACTTTACATCTAATTTACGCCCCCGCGGCGGGTCCTCCCGAGGTGGCGGTTTTGATGATTTGCAAAAGCGACGACCCGACCACGACGAAGATGAAGAACCCGAGCATCACCGGCCCCACCGCGAAGCCGTCCTTGGCGTTTTGTTTGGCGTGGATATCGACAAGCCCGCGCTTGTGGATGTTCTTGCTGTATTTGTTGTTGCTGGCGTTCATCACGCGCTTGGAAACGCCCTGAGGAATTGAGCAACGTGAAGAGTGGATTGATGAGTTGTTTGGTTGGGGACGCGGTGGGGTCAGCATCATCACCGAAAACAGAGATGGCCGCGGTGTGATGACCTTTGGATTCGTCCTTCGCGTTGCGGTGCGCAAGGAAGCCGATCGGTGTGGAAACGTTTCGGTGTGCGCGGCACGGGAACGGTCCCAAACGCGGGTCGAACGTGCGCGGCAAAACACCCAAATCCCGCGGCCTTTTTTTTAGAGGGACAGTGCCGTGTTTTCCCGGAACCGTCGATCGCGCGACACACACACGACGTGAGGAGTCCACGCTTTTGGGGAAGGAAGCACAGGGGGGCCGATGTGATGCGTCGTGGGGGCGTACCATGGTGTACGATCGGCGGATACGGATATGGTACGCGCGAAGGGGAAGTGGGTCGGATTGGATTCAATCTCGTGCTTCGAGAATATCCCGCGGCTTCGTTTTGCGCTTTTGACGCGTTTTTTTGTCAAACGCCGTTTATCGATCTAGTTTATGTTCGCACACTCGCTATCTATCGCTATCCCAATGAGCTCCCCTCTCCCCCCCTTCGTTCACCTGACACATCACGTAGAACGTCCTCGGGACGGGGTCGTAACCACCACCTGTTTCCAATTGACTGGTCTCTCTCGGCACCGGCGGCTCCCCGCGCCACCGCCCGAAGTTCGCGACGCCGTCCCCCGGCTGCGCGACTGTTTTCGTGCACCAGCCCGTTTTCAAAAAGTCCCTCTCCGGTTCGTCCGACCAGCTCGCCCAGCTTGCCTTCGCCCCGGTCGCCCCCCGCTTGGTCGCGCGTGTCAACGAAGAGTGATTCACCACGGACGCTACTAGCCGTGAGCCGGGGGCGGACACCGAGAAAGTACCAATAAGCACGTCTTGCACCACGGATGGCGCGAGGTAATACAGCAAACCTTCTAGTACCCATACCGTTTTCTTGGTTCGGTCGAACCCGGCCTGCTCGAGCAAAGCGAGCCACCCGCGTTTGCGTCTCCTCGGCACGGCGAGGTCACACTTGACGCTTGCGTATTTTTCGGCCAGCGTAAGCGGTGCGCGGTGAAGCAATCTTTCCTTGCCGTCCAGGACTTCGGGGACATCCACTTCGAACACCACGCTGGCGGGTCGCGCGGCCTTTAAGCGCCACGCTCGAGTATCAAGGCCTGCGCCCAACAAAACCACTTGCCAAGACTTGTTCTCGGTCCCGTCAGACAGGGCATCCTGCACGGCATCGTCGAAGAACTTGGTGCGAATGGCGATGCGCCCGTTATCGCCCGTAAGGCCTCGCCCTCGCACGCGCGCGAGCGCAGCCTCGCCCGCGAGTGCGCCCGCGAAGGGGTCCGCGAACAACGCATCCTCTCCTTTTTCAGTCTCGATCGCTCGCAGCGCGGCGATGGATCGAGAGGAGTCACTCACCGCGAATGGGAGCTTGCGTTTCCGGTTGCTAAATACGCGGCGGCCGAGTGCCACGCATGCGACCACCACCGCGAGTGGGAGCCGGAGCGTTTCCGCGCGGAGGGCGCGCATCGCGGTGCGGCGCGAAGTGGCCGCTGTGACTAGGCACCCTATTTCTCACCGTCCGAGTTTCGGTACTTTAGTGTCGTTGTTTGTTCAAACCTCGCCGCGCCGGTGTGCGGCGTCGAGACGCGATGTCGCGTCTCGGCGACGGCGTGGCCCCAAACGGAGGGAGTCCGGGGTCGACACCGAGTGTGACTACTCGGCCGGGCGATTCCGGTGCGTTTGCAGGACTTGGCTGGAGAAGCCCCGTGGGACTCGCGACTGTAAATGCGTTCCTGGAAGCAACCGCGAACGTATCCACCGCCACAGCGAGGGAGTCAAACGCGTACGTCGGGCATGCGCGTGCGGGTGACGAGACGGAGGCGATACGCGCCATCCGTGAGTCCATGCTAGCGTTGGCGGTTTCCGCCGGCGACACGAACTGCGACGAAGCTTCGACGCAATCGACTAAATCGCCATCGCCTGCATCGAACACGTCCCCTCACCAATCGCCGTTCCGCGCTCCCGACGCGTCGGGCGTGCGCCTGGCCACGAGCCGCCTTGAGCCCGGCGCGGTGGTTGTTTTCCGCACCAGGGAAGCCCGGGAACGGAACCCAACGAGACTTGACCTCGACCGACGAGGTTTATCTGAGATGTGTTTGCTTGAAGGCGAACACCGGTTGCGGCTTTTGAACTACGCGCATAACCGCGTTACAAAAGTCACGAGGCTGGACGGCGTTTGCGGCGGGTTGGTGTTTTTAGATTTAACCGGGAACAAACTGGAGAGCCTTTGCGGGGTCGAGGCGTGCGTTAACTTGCGAGTGCTGCTTGTTGGCAAAAACAAAATGCGGCGACTGGGAAACGCGCTTTCGAGTTTAAGGCGACTGGACGTCCTGGACGCGCACGATAACTCGCTAGACACTTTGGGCGATACCGAAACCGTGTTTGGCGAATCAAAACGTTCGTTGCGGGTGCTGAACCTTTCCGGGAACAACCTGTGCACCACGGGTGACTTGCGGCTGTGTCAATGCCTCGCGGAGATCGATTTGCGACGGAACCGCATTGTTGACCTGGCGACCCGCGAGGAAAACGGACGCGACGCGTGGTGCGGGTTGCCGAAAACCGCGTTGAAGAAATGCTGGCTTTCGGGGAACCCGCTCGCCACGAAACACTCCTGGGCGCCGTTGACGCAAATGCCAAAGCTCGAAGCGGTTGCGCTGGACGGCACGCCGTGGTGCACCATGTTCGGGCCGAATCGCGAGGCGTACCGAGACGCCACGCTTGCGGAAATGAACCAGTTAACTCTTCTGCGAACGCTGGACGGCGAAGCGGTGACGAAGAAGGGTGGAACGAGTTTCCCTGAAAGCGCGTCGCGCGAAGTCGCGTTTGGAAGTCCGCCTTTGGTTTTCGGTCCGGGAAAAAGCGCGTCGCCGCCGCGAAAACAAAACGTCGTCGGCGTTTCCGTTTCGGAACCGTTTCGCGATTCGAAACGGCTGGAAACCAAATTGGGCGTAGCTTTCGATGCGCAAACCCGGGCACTCACCGTGCACAGCCGCTTCGACACCGAGGCGACACTGACGGACCACCCGGGCGCGTCGCTCGCGCGGCGCGTGGTATTCGCGGAGGGCGTGTTTTCCGATTTCGCGGATTTCGCGAAACAGGAAACGCCGAGTGCGCCGACGCCGCGAAACATCCACAACACCGCGACAACTCGTTTGGTGTGTTGCTTAACATGGGCGCGACACGCCTCGTCACATGCCACGGCGTTGGAGTTCCGCGATTCCGGGATGGGGTCGTTGGCGCTGGTGGACGCCGTCGCGCGCGCAGGGTGGGGAGAGACGACCGTTTCGGTACCTCGTTCCGAAGGAGACACTTCGTTGAAAAGCGCGGAGCGCATCGAGAGTCTACGCGTGGTCAGCGCCCCCAATGGCACGCCTGGTGCGTTTTTTCGTGCCTACGCGATACACAAGTTTTCCAGCCTCGCCTTTATCGACGATATCGCGGTCACGAAGGAGTTACGAGCGCGCGCCGGAGTGACGTTCGGGGGCGCTGACGACGACGCGACGATCGGGGCTTTTTACCGAGGAACACGTTTGGAAAAAAGCGACGGCGCGGGCGCCGGCGCGGAGGAAACGCCGGCGTTGTTGGACGGCGTCAAGGAACACGCCCCCGACGTCGCCACGAAACTCAGCGCGCTTGAAAAGTGCTGGGACAAGATCGTCAGGTCGTACGTAGAGGAGGGGCTGCGAGACGAGGGGTAGAAGTAGATTGAAAATAGTGAAACGAACCGAAAAACTGGTGTGCCGACTTCTTTTTGGGTGCCAACTTTGGATTTTGTTTCGTCAAGTTTTAGCTGATGTTTGAACCACGTGGTCGGCACTCCCCAGAGTCGCACGAAGGTCCCGACGCGCGGTGGCGTCTGTGGGGTCCCCACCGGCAAACCATGAAACTCGCCGAAAAGCTCCTGCACCACGCCGGGAAGACGCCCGCCGGGGCCGGGGCCGCGCGAGACCGACCCGCGGAAACCGCCGCGCGCCCGATCGCGGCACCCGCGAACGATGCGGGAGGCGTGTTGACGTTCGGGGACGTGGCGAGCGCGCGCGAGGGCGCGCGTGGGGCGGCGACGCCCGCGGAAACCGCCGCCGCGGCTGCGAGATGGAGCGCTGGCGCGATCAAACGGGTGGGGAGCGTGAAGTTCGCCGCACCCGTGCGCGGTGCGGGGCGCGGTGCTGGGGGTGCCCAGGTCGAAAAACACGATGCGGACAACAAAACGGGGACAAAAAACCGGTCCACCCCACCCGGCGCGCGGCATTCCGATTTCCCATCGGACTGGACCCTGAAGACGCACGTGAAGTTCACGTCCACTGTGCCGCTTCGCTGGGCGGCGGCGTCGTCTGGAGGGCCTGCCGCGGCGGACGGCGGGATCCGGGCGTTCGTGGGCGCGCGCCCGATCGCCGACCCCGATGCTTTCGGCGACGACGACGACGAAAACGCTTTCGGTTTCGTACCCCCGCTCCCCGTGCGCGAGCGCGTGCACCGAGCTTTGTTGCACTGGACGTACCCATCCGAGCCCATGGAGCCGGAGCTTATCGCGGCGCTAAAGAAACACCCGGGCACGTCAGGTAAGCGGTGGCTGGAAAACCGGCTGGAGGACGGGTGGCGCGAAGCCCTGCTTGGCGCGTACGCCGCGCTGCGGCTAGGCCAGTGTCCGGTGTTTTACGTCGTGTACGCCGAGCGCGTGATTCTTTTCTGCGAGCCTGGGGTGGGGGGGGTCACTACTGCCTCGAATAACGGTAAGGACACGGGAAAAGCGACGGAACGTCTCGGTTTCGCGATCGTCACGGACGCGGCGAGTGGCAAGTTCCGCGACGCGCTTCTCTTGGCGAAGGTGCCGCACGTCTGCGTGGGGCACGACCCGCTTTCGAAATCGAAGAAAACGGGAAGAATGGGGTTCACTGGCTTGCTGCGGAAAACCGGCGCGGATGGCGACGGCCGCGGGCACGGGGGGGCGTACGGCCACGGCATTCCCCTAGAGGAGTGGGCGCTTGAAGACGGGGGGGTTGGGGGTGACAACGCGTACGACGACGAGGACGATTTCTCCGCGCTGGACGCGCACGGCCGGCCGATGTTGCGGTCGCCGGAGCGGTTGGCCCGGCTGAACGCGGGGGCGGGGGCGGAGAAAGACGCGCGAGCAGCAGACGCCGCGGTGGTGTGTATAGGGAGCGCCGCGGTGCACGCGCTGGTGTGCTTGCTCACGGAAAGCGCGTCTGTACGTATTGCATTTCCCAAATTCGTGCGACACACTGTTTGCCAGCACAAGACGTTAACCACTTTTCTTTTAAAATCACAGACCACGGCGGGGGACCCGGCGGGCGCTGCGAGCGCGAGCCGCGACGCGCCGCTCATCCTGGCGCCCGCGCCGTTCGCGGGCGCGACGCTGCGACGCATCGAGTTGAAGGTTTCAAGGGCGGAGGCGACGTTCGATGTGGAGGAGGAACGTGCAGATTCAGATTCAGATGCGGGAGGTGATGACCCGGAAGTACCTGGCGAGAAGCGGCGACGCGACCAAAACGGAAAAGGTCCACCGAAACGCGAAAAGCGAACGTTGTACGTCGCGGAGTGCGTTTCATCCGGGGGGTGGCCGATTCCGCCGTGGTGCGTCTCGCGGTTAACGGAAGCGCTGTGCGACGAGCAAGCCGAGAACCTGGTGGGGAACTGCAAAGCCCTGGGCACTACCGCCGCGCTCAACGCCGCGGTGGGGGCGATACGGGGGAAAGGAGACGACGGGGACGACAGGGAGGACGACGACGATGAAAACGAAAATGAGCCGCTCCCGCCACTCGGCGCCGAGACGTTTTACACCCGCCGCGAACGCAAACGCGCGCGACGTTTTGTGAAACTCGGAACCAAAGGCGTTGAAAAGGTGGAACGATTTGGTGGCGAGTGGTACGTCAACCCGTCAGCCGCGAAGAAACCGAGGTAGATGATACCAGGTTTACATTTTTCTACCAATTTAGTCTAGAATTCATGGCAGCCGTTCCCAATCGCCCACTTAAGCACTTCGAGGTGCCCGCACAGCTCCGCGTTCTCGCACGTCTGCTCGATCCAAGGGCAGCCGTTCGCGCGCGCCCACTGCAACATCTCGAGATGCCCGCCCTTCGCCGCATCCACGCACCTGTTCTCGTTCCATGGGCATCCGTTCGCGCGCGCCCACTGCAGCATCTCGAGATGCCCGCCCTTCGCCGCATACGAGCACGTGTTCTCGTTCCACGGGCAGCCGTTCGCGCGCGCCCACTGCAGCACCTCGAGGTGCCCGCCATACGCCGCATCCGCGCACTTGTTCTCGTTCCACGGGCAGCCGTTCGCGTGCAACCACTGCAGCAACTCGAGATGCCCGCCCCTTGCCGCCTCAAAACACGTGCCTACGTTCCACGGCCAGCTGTCCGCGCGCAACAACTTCAACTCCTCGAGATGTCCGCCCCTCGCCGCTGCCGCACAAAGGGATTCTTGATACGACAGGCGACCTCCCCGTTGCAGGCGCTGCACTGCGCTTAAACATCCGAGCTCTACGGCTTCAACTTCATCAAGCTCCTCAAACCGAAGCCCCGTCGCCGCCACCGCGTCGCGCATCGCGCGGCTCACCGCTGGGAGCCGTGCCAGATCGGCGGGATCGTCGAAATAGTCAGCTCTGAGCACGTGCGTGACGACGAGGTGGTCGGGAAGGCCGGGGATAAGTTCTTGCGCGTCGGCGGGAGTAGTGGCGGTAGCGAGACCACCGATCGCGGCAGTCATGGCGGTATGCGCTGCGTCGGAGGACATGTGGAGGGTGTCGTGTGCGCGTGGTTGTGCGTCGAGGCTTCCGAGAAAAGCGTTTAAGTACATTTTGAAGGCGGCCAACCTTACAAAACTAGCGGCGCAGCCATCCTTCGCCTGACTTCCCACCGTACGTCGTCCCGCCTGCTGTCTTGCTAACTGGTTACTTGAAAATCACACAGCGCCTCTTGTTCTTAAAATGTCCAAGAGTAACCCCCGGTTGCATTTAACACTCTCGCCGTTTCTGGCCAAGCGCTCGACAAGCAAGTCGTACGGAGTTCGGTTGGTCGCATCCTCCGCGTCAACAGTCGCGCCCGCTCGCGTGAGCAATCGAACGGTGGCGCAGTCGCACGCCTGCACGGCGTGGTGCAACGGCGTTTGGTTGTTCACGTCCAGCGCGTTCGGGTCGGCGCCGTGCCGCAACAGCTCTTTGACCATCCTCGAATTCGCCAAAACGTGCGTTCCTCCGTCGTCGCCGTCGTCTCGTCGGCACGCGACGTGCAGCGCGGTTTGGTGTTTGGACTGAGCGCCGTACGAACTCGGGACGCTTTCGTGAATCGAACCCACGACTAAATTCACGTCGCACCCGCCGTCGCCCACGATGCGCATCACGGTTTTCAAATGCCCGTGCCCCACGGCTTTGTGAAGCGCCGCGACGCCGTAGTCGTCGCGGCGGTTCGCGTCCGCGCCGTTTCTTAGTAAGTAGTCCACTACCCGCAAGTTGCCCCTCCACGCGGCTAGGGAAAGAGGCGCGACGTTTCGTGCATCGCCGGCGTGTATTGAACCTGGATCGACGCTCACCACCGTGGCCAGGCCGGCCAAGTCGCCAACGCGAGCGGCGACGTGCGCGACGGTCGCGCCCGACGCGTCCACGCACTTCGCAAAGAGCCCAGAAGTGTGCGCGGCGCCGAACGAGCGCACCAACCTCGTGACTTCCAGCGCTAACGGGGATTCCGTCGTGGATGCGTCGCCGTCTTCCTTTGCTTTCTGGGAAAAAACGGACGCGGCCGCGAGCAAGCGCTGGCACTTGTTTTCCACGGGCGGTAACGCCGCCGCGGGTTTCGCGTCGCGCCACGCCCCGTCGCCGTCCCACATGTTTTGTCTAAGTCTCGTCTAGTTTGTTGCTATTTATGCGTCTAGTTTGCTTATCTTAACTACGTTTAATACTTAAGTAGTACCTGTAGTATTGGTATAGTATTGGTAGTGTCGGTAGTCTCAGGCCATTTCCACGTCTTCTTCCCACTCGTCGTCGTCCGAGCCGTTCGCGGCGGCGTCGAAAAGCGCGCGCGCGTCGTCGCCTTTGGCTTTCTTGGTGTGCAAAAGGCCTTTGATCGATGACGACAGGGCTTTGCGGGTGGTTTTGTTGCCGATGTCTCGCTTCGCGATTCTCGACCGCTTGCCTTTCAGGGTGTCGATCTTAACCTTCAACGCGCGTCGGGCCTGGACTTTTAACGCGTGCGCGGCGCGACCGACAGGTTTCGTCTCGGATTCTTCAGCTTTCTGTGCCAATTTCACGTCCTCATCAGCGTTCGCAACCGCATCCATGGCGACATCGTCCCCAGCCGCAGCCGCCCTGCGCGCTTCTTTCGCCTTGGCTTTCGCAACCTTTACCTTCTTGGTCTGCTTCTTCTTCGTCGCGCGCTGCTTCATGGGTAGTAGGTGGGGGCTGGAAGTGTGGAGGACCGGGGACGGGCGGCGGCGCTAAAATAAAGCCGGCGACACTCTGACTGATATCTGACGATGTGAGAGCGATATCCAAAATGCCACCTAAGCAGTCAGCGCCGCGGATAACCCTCGTCGCCCGCCTCGGCACTTCACTTCCTCACGCGCACGCGCACGAGTGAATCCCCCGTCCGCCAGCACGATGGCCTCTTTCGCCATGAGCAGCATCGCTGCCCCCGCGCTGTCGAGCAAGTACTCGATCAGCCGCTCCAAGGCTGCGCTCAAGAGTACGTCACGACACCAAATTCTTCCCACAATCGCGCGCTGGCAGTGAGTGACGTGAATCTTGGGGCACGCGCCATGCGTGCGACGAGCGGTCTTCACAGGCCTTACCTCCTCTCCCCCCTCCAAAACGTTTGCGAATCAAATCTGACCTCGCTCCTCGCTCCATTTTCTTCCCCGCAGCGCACCGCGCCGTTCTCCGCGCCCCCAACGCGCGCGGTTCCCTGAAGGTTTCCGCGACCAAGCTCGCCGAGCCCGTCAGCCTGAACATCGACCCCGACGATCCCACCAACTACACCATCGGCATTCTGGGTGATTTGCACATGGACCCGCGTGACACCGAGCACTCGTTTGAAGGCCGCGGGCACATGAAGGCGGTGCTTGATGCGTCTCCCAACCCGTTCCTGGTTTCCCTCGGCGATCTCGGCGAGTCCAAGGACTGCACGGAATCGAAACAGCTCTTCGCGGGCACCACCGCTTGCTTCAAGATGGTTCGGGAGTTCCTGGATGGGTTCGGACACAAGTACGACATCGTCGGCGGGAACCACGACCTGGAAGGCATCGACGAGTTCGCCACGGATAAGGAAAACCTCGCCGCGTACCTCGAGCACATGGGCAAGGACACGCCGCAGTTTTGCTACGAGGTCGCGCCCAAAACGCTAATCGTCGGGCTCGGCAGCACGCAGTTCAGGGACGCCACGTACACCTCGCACGAAGTCGCGGTGGATGCGGAACAGCTCAAGTGGTTCACGAAAACCATCGAGGAACACCCTTACGAAGATGGGTGGCAGATCTTCTGCTTCTCGCACGCCCCCGTGATCGGCAGCGGGTTGCGCGTGCTACAGGAGTGCCACGTCGTGAACGGGTGCTGCTGGCTCAACCACAACGACCCAGTCGCGTCAAAGCTGTTCATCAACACCGTCCGGCAATCCCCACAAATCAAAGGCTGGTTCTCCGCGCATTTCCACTTGTCGCACGACTACGAAGACTCGATTACGTTCCCGGGTGGGAACAACCGGGGAAGCGCGATTTTCGCGCAAACCGGCGTGATGACCGCGCGCTCCTCGCGCGACGGCCGCCGGCAGTCGCGTCTGGTGCGCGGGAACTCCCGCGGGTTCGAGGTGTGCACCGTGGACCACTCAAAGGGCGGCGCGGTGCGCCTTGACGCGACGATCATGTACTCGGACGAGTGCGAAGTCGACCTTGAAAACGACCAGGTTGAAGGTACGGCCTTGATCCTTTCCCAAATCATAGACGACTGTGGAGGCCCGTATCCGGCCTCCCTGTTTGCGCATACAAGTTCCTACACATTACGAAAGACTGACACTTTGTTTTACCCATCTCAGGCGCCGTGTCCGGTTGCTCCGTGATGACCTTCGCGCACGAGCACGAGGACTACGACCACGACATGTGGTTCAGCGCGTACACGCCTTCCGAGGAGGACGGGTGCCGAGTCAACGAACCGTGCGGCGAGATCGACGGCGACTTCGGCGGCCGGGACGCGGTGAAGTGGTGGTACATGAAGGACGGCGCCGTGATGGGCGGGCACAACGGGATGATCATCGAGTACGACGCGAGCACGCTGGCGCCCCTAGGGATGGTGGTTTCGCGTGACGAACTCGAGAATCGCCGCGTGGCGATCATCGACGACGAACACGGCGGCGACGCCCTGTGCCTTTTCGACGAGACCTCCGGGGACGTCACCGTAGTGCAGCCCAACGAAGACGGCTCGTACTGGAGGAAAGTCGTGCGGAACAAGATGCACCGCATGAAGGAGATGCGCAGGGTCGCCGCCGCCAAGACGTACTTCAAAAAAATGAAGGGTGAGCAGGTGGAACTCAACGTGTTGTCCTCCTACGGACCCTACACCGGCACCGCCGGCCAGGTCATGGGCATTTCCACCAAGGCGATCAACCCCAAAGCCGTGGCGCAGAAGAAGTAAGCGGCGACGCGCGGACCAGACGCCGTGTTGTTTGTCAAAATATAATTCTTTTCTTCTCACAAATCCTCTCGCAAAGCACTACTCCTTCTCGAAAAGCTCGCTCGGCACCGTATTTCGCATCGGCAAGCCCGGCCGTGCGCCCAGGGAACCGCACTTCCGCGCGGCGACGTACGCGCCGAGCCGCATCGTGTTTGGCAACGTCATCCCGGTCGCGACGCCGACGCAAAACGACCCGATGAAGGAATCGCCCGCGCCGGTGGTGTCTGTGATTTGCGATCTGGGCATCGCAACCGCGGGCGCGAAGGTTACCCGTACCGGCCCAACCGCAGCAATCGCGTCGTCACCCGCGTCCGCTAAATACAAAACCTGCGAGGTCACAGGAGGGCCGGGCAAAGGCACCACGAACGCCGCGTCTTTCGTTTTCGTTTTCTTTTGGGTTGAAGAATCCCCGTTCTTTTGGGTTGACGCGTCCTTCGCGTCCTCGTCCGCACCGCCCTTCCCAACATCGCCATCGTCAGTGCCATCTGTTTCCCACAAACAGTCAAGCAGTTCTTGCAGCGTCGTCGTGATGGGAGCGGCGTCGGTACCCGCCAAATACACGTCTCGCGCTTTAGACTGATTGCCCATACGAGTTTTTTCTTCGGAGCGCGCGTCGGTTGTTTCTTCGGAAGAGTCTTCGCTCCACAAATGCGGGACGCGTTCAATCAGCACCGCGCCTCGCGAGCCGAGCGTGGTGCACAGGCTCTTCGCGCGTGGCAGGGTGGACAGCAGCGTGACCATCGCCGTGGCGGTGTTTTCCGCACCGGTCGCCAGTGTTGGGTAATCGGCGCTCGTGCACACGTAGTCCCCGAGTTGAAGAAGTTCCGGCAAGTTGTCCCGCAAGCGCTCGCCTTCCACTAACACCGGAATCCCAAGCGCACGCGCTTGTGTCGCGACTTTAATCGCAACCTCGGTGAGCCTGCCGTCGAAGTACACGAGCGAGGCGCCGGTGAGGACTTGTCCGATTTCCGTCTCGCTGATTTCGGAGGCTTGAAATTCGGGGCCGGGGGTGTGTATGCACGTGCGAGTCGATCCGGCGCGGTCGACGATTATGTACGTGAACGGTGAGCTCTTGCCTGGTTCAACAACCACCCACTCCGTGTCGACGCCGTCTTTTTTGAACTCCTCAAGAATGGAAACGCCCGCGCCGTCATCCGAAAGCTTGGTGATGATACGACAACGCGCCCCCAAGCGCGCCGCCGTCGTCAGCGCGTTTCCGCAGTTCCCACCACCCTGCACTTCGAACGAATCCGTGCGTAGCTTCGCGTCCGGTTTTGGGAACGCGGCGACGGAGGCGAGGTAATCCACACCAGCGGAACCCATGCCCACGATCACGGGGCCGGCGGCGGGGGCGTCGGCAGTAGCTGCCGCGACGGCCGGGGCGGGCACCGCCCTACCGCCAACGCGCGTGCGATGTGTCGGGCTTTTTATCCACCGGGGGGTGGCGATACGAACGTCGCCGCGGACGCCACGGCGAAGCGTGCGAGGGGCGGCGGCGACGCGCGCGAGGCACGCGTGTGTCGAGCTCATCGCGGCGATGCGGACCGGTGAAGAGAACCGGTCGTAGGAGGCTCGGTCGCGATACGGCGCGGCGAGAAGCCGAATGGGTGCGATGGAAAGGAAGCACCAGTAGGAGGCCAGGAGCATGATTCTCGAAATCTGTGGTTCGTTGATCGGCTTGGTTCGATTGATCGACGATGTTGATCGTCACGTCGGTGAACGCTGACCGACGGTGTCGATGAACCTGACAAGAATTTGTCCTCACACTTTTGACGTATTTGAACACCCTTCGACCCACTTTGCGTCGCGCATGCATGGCGTCTCTGGGCGACGCCCCGCTGACCGCCGCGCAAGCGGCGAAGCGACGTTCGGTTAATCCCACGAAGGTCACCAAGGCGGAAGAGGCTATCTTCACCCTGCAGCCTGGTAAAGACGCGTTCGCACGCATCGCCGCGGCCGCGAGTCCTTTCCGCCCCGTTATCGAATTCGTGGAGAACGGCGTGTCCTGGCGAAGCACGAAAGCGGCGTTGGCCCTGCAGCTCGTGTTCTGCGTCCTCGTGTTACACCCGCAGTACCTGGTGCCAACAGGGCTGTGCGTCCTGGGGGCGTGCACGCTGGCGAACAAAGGCGGGGCGGGAGATGAGAAGCGCGATTCGTGGAAAGGTCATGGAAAAAAACAACAACTCAAAATAGACGCCAAGTGGGCGCAGCAAACCTTGGAGGTCTGCGCGACGCGTTTGGAGCGAGTCGTGGCGGTGACGACGTGGGACGACCCGATCGTTACCACGGCGTTCATCACAATATGTGTCGCACTCGCGGCGCTGTGCGTCTACGTCAGGATCCAAACCGTGGCGCTCGCGCTCGGGGTGTGGCTCATGCGCCCGCCGGCGTGGAAAGTCGTCCCAGGGCCGGTCACCAACCTGATGCACCGCATGCCGGACAAGGCGGAGGCGTACGGAAGGCTCGTGCAGGGGGGGGGGTATGGGAAAACAGCCGTGGCGTAGGGAGCGAATAAATACCTTGCACTGTAAGATGGAACGCGAATGTACAACGAAAAGACATAAAGCGTAAAGTTGATCATCAATGTGCCTCAAACACGCGCTTCCCTCTGCCCTCTGTCAAACCGATGAAGGTATCACTTTTTGATCGCGCTCGTCGCTCTCTTGATCGCGAGCTTGATGCTCTCCCGGTTCAGCCCTGTGACGACGTGGATTTCCTGGACCTGTCGCCCCGCCCGTGCGAGAAGGTTGTACCCGTCGTCCACCACCAGGTTGGTGAGCCACAGCTCCAGGTCCTGGCTCACCACGCGTTGCTCGACGGCTTGCCGTCCCGGAATCACGGCGTCGATGCCGTCTTCCAATAACAGGTTGGCGCAGATATCCCCGAGGCCGGGCAAGGGGGTTTCGCTCAGTTCGTCTTCGTCCATTGACGGCTCCGGCATCGCGACCGGCATGATCGTATCAAGTGTTTCCAACAGAGGGTCCGCCAACGTCTGTTTCAGCGAAAACGTCACCCGCGCCGGTTTCTTGTCGCCCGCCGGGACCACTTCCAGAACCTTCACGTCGACCTCGTCGCCTACGCGTACCACGTCCCTTGGGTGGGAGATGCGGTTCCAACTCAGCTCGGAGATGTGAATCAAACCCTCCATCCGCGGGGCTTGGGGGTCGTCTTGTGACAGCTGATACCAATAAAAGAAAGTATCAGTCATGTATTGGATGATGCATGGACAAACAGTCACCAGCTTCGGTAAAACAGTCGTTGGATTTGGGAAACGCGCAACACGTACCTCCACGAATGCGCCGAAATCGGAAAGCGAAACGATGACGCCGGCGCACCGCACGCCAACCTGCAGATTCTTCGCGCCCCGGCTTTGCGCCAGGGACCGTTCCGAGCAGACGATTTTCGTGCCGTCCACCGAGGTTATCTGCACGTCGATTACGTTACCAACCTGGGTTTCGAGCATAGCGACCGCGGCGTCTTTTCCGGATGTGATTTTTTTGTCCTGTTTTTTTTTGTCCAGGGCCTTTTCCAAAGCCGGCGCCGTTACCACAGGCGCCACCCCTTGGTCCTCGTCGTCGTCGTCGAAGCTCGCGAGCGGTGCGGTGACCGTGAGTGGGGATATTTTCCGCGCCCCCTTCAGCTTCAGCGTCCGGCTCGAGGCCATCTGCGACAACGGCAGGAACGCGCGGAACCGGCCGTTGAACACGCGCAAGATCAACCCGCCCCGGTTCGCAACCTCGACGCGTCCGGAAACGGGCTCGCCCTTTTCCAACGCCCGCGTAAGCGCCTTCTTCGCCTCCGCGTTCTTCGAGTCCTCCTTCTTTTTGCCCCCAGCCTTGGCTTTGTCTTTCGTCACCACAGCCGCCGCGCCGTCGGTCTCGCCGATGGTCTTCTCGCCCGCCGCGTTCGCACGCACGCCGCCGCCGCGCGACGCGAACACCACGCGAGTTCGGCGCGCCGTCGCCATTGACGTTTTCCAGCCCGACGAGACGCGCGCGGGCGCACGCGGAGACGCGCGCGCGGCCGCCGAAACACCGACGCACTGCGCGAGAGTGGACGCCATGATGTCGACCTTGGTAGGAGGACGCGCAGGTCGGTGCAGCGCGCAGGTCGAGTGAGGGAAAGGCGCGTAATGGCGAGGCTTATCGGAAAAAAGTGTTTTCCCCTCTCACTTTACCGCGGCGCTCGTCCAAGCGCCAAGAGCGAGACACGTCACTATTCTGGTGCCGGTCAATTACTGCGGGTCGGGAGGAGGCAAAGGCGTCAAGCGTTCGGTGAAAAGCGAGAGTGTGGGTGAAAGTTGGCGTGTTTGATCGCGGGATTAACTGGCCAGCAAGAAGCAAGAAGCAAGAAGCAAGCACTCTCAATCGTTCTAATCAATCCCCCCCGCCCTCAACTCCGTCTCCGCCCGCATAGTGCCCATCAGTTCCATCGCGGATGCGTGTTCCGTCGCCGTGAGCGTGTTGAACCCCCCACCTGCTATCATTTCCTGCTTTTTGGTCAAACAAGCGGGACACCAAAACTTTTCCCACGCCCCGGCGTTTGAGTGAAACGCGTGAAACGCGTTGCAGTTTACGACGTGGCGCGTGTGTTTCACCAGCCCCTGGAACGCGTTTCGGTGGTGTTCATTGGACAGGTCGCAGTAATCCCCCCACCACGTTTTCGTCACAGCTGTGTGAAAGTCCCTGTCCACGACGCGCGTCAGCGGGGGCGGAATGTTATCCTGAGTCTCCCCAGAGAAACCCCAACCGTTCTTCACTCGGCCGCTCACCATCGCCAAGCCGGCCAGGCAGTCGCGGTTGCGCCTTGACAAACCTCCGTCTTTGTAACAAGCCAAAGCGCTCGTTTCGCACGTTTGGCACGCCATGCGCGCCACGCTCAGACCAGAATCAACCCTCGCGTCCGCGTCCATCTGGGGCGCGTCCGCGGATACCTCGTATTCGTTCCAAGCGCACGCTTTTTTGTCGAGAGTAATCTCGCCAAACGCCCGCAGCGCCACGACCGCCCCGGGTCCGCCTTGTATCCAGCGCCCCTCCGCGTCGACCCCGCGGTTGTGTTTGAAAATGTTTCTGCCGGATAATCGTGGGAAACCCCCGTGCAGCTCCACGAGCGACGGCGGGAGGAACAGCTCTTTCTTCGCCCGGGTCGCGGCGACGTACAGCAGGTTGATTTCATCCGACGCCACGGGGTCCACCGAAACTCCGAACTCGTCGCTCGCGCTTATGGATACGTACCGGTCGTCCCTTACCTTGGTCACGCTCGCGACTTCCGCGAAATCGTTCCACAGCAACACGGAGTCGTACTCTAGCCCTTTTGATTTGTGCGCCGTGGAGAGCAGAAAATGAGCACTCGCGTGTGATTTCGCGGCTACCGCGTTTTTGTTTAGACCCTCGATCAAGTCGGGCAACCGGTTTCGCAAACGCTTGACAATCCCGATCCTCGTCGCCATGTCCTTGTCGTCGGAAAGCTGGCTTTGGTGTTTCAGGTTTTGCAGGGAGTCGTGTGTGTGTCGGTCGAAGGTTTTTCCGGTTTCGCGCAGGTTTTGTACGTACGCCAGTTCCTTCTTCGCGAAACTCGATACGTACTTATCGCCGATTTCCTTCAGGTCGTCTTCGCTGGTGTAGTACGCCAGGCGGTACACGTCCAGGAGCGTGTCCAGTTTCAAACTTTCCAAGCCCCCCACCACCCCGAGCTTCGCGCCAGGGAAGGACATGATCAACTCCGCGGATTCGAACAGCGACGCGTTTGACCGGCAAAGCACGGTGAGCTGTCCGGTTTTGTGGCCGATTTTTTGGCGCCGGCCGACCCACCGGCCGGAGGTCTTGTCCAGCACGGGCGCGTGCGCCTGCAACGTCAAGCGGTAGTCCACGCAAACCTTCACCGCGGCGGTTTCGTTTTCGCGCTTCAAAGTTTGCACCACGGCGTCGACGGAGGCAAGGTCACCCGTACCCGGGTTTAAGTTTAGTGGTACCCTAACGCCCTCCGGTACCGCTGCGGAAGCGTCCGCACCTGAAGAGAAGTTACCTCGCTCTTCACTCGCCGCGCCTAGCACGGGCGCGGTTTCGCCTTTCAATCGCAAAATCGAGTTCGCGACGCCCGCGATTTCCACGCCGAACCGGAACGACCGCGACAAGCGCCGTTGGGTTATTTTCGTGGGACACACAATTCGCAAAACCGCCGCCATCGCGTTTTTCGCCCCCATGAACGAATAGATCTCCTGGTGCGGGTCCCCCACCAAAATCTTGGCGCACCCACGCTGGGAAAGGACGATATCGGCCATCACAGGCGCGGCGTCCTGCGCTTCGTCAAGAAGCAACACGTCGTACTCCTTGTCCAACCGCGGTTTCGAGAGCTGGTACAGTTTCAGGTAACCGGCGTCCGTCATGGGCATCGCGTCGCACGTCTTGTCCTTCATGGCGAGCCACAGCTTGGTCGCGAGGATGGCTAGGTCGGAAGCGGGGGTCGTGCTGGGGGTTGTTGATGTCGATGGAGTCGATGTCGTGCCTTCCGTAGTGTCGTCATGTCCATTGCCACTGCCACTGCCAGCGCCACTGCCAGCCGTTTCCTCTCGTCGGTTCCTCTCCTCGGCGACCCGTTTCGCAATCGCCGGCTTTTCGTACGTGCAGGTGATTTCGCTCGCGGGCGGCGCGTGCGTTTCCGTGACGGTATCGTCGGCGGATATCAGAAACGCCTGTAGCGTCCGGATGGCGAGTATCCCGCGGTCATCGTTGGACGGTAACTTCAACGTTTTCTGCGCGTGGTGCGCCCTTAAATTCCCCCGTAACAGCTTGTGCTTGAACGGGAACCCGAACTTGCGAAACGCGAGGCCGTGGAAGGAGAGCGCTTTTGTGTTTTTTGGAAATGTGCGTTTCGCCTGTGATTGTTAACGAAAAGTGTCAGTCTTGTATGGCAAACAGTGCGCCTGGATTTGGGAAATGCAACACGTACCTCCTCCATGATAGCGCGGTTGAAGGTGAGGTACGCGAACGTGTGTCCGGGTCGTCGCTTGACGTACTCCAACAACGTCGTGGTTTTACCGGTTCCCGCGAACGCGCGCACTAACATCACCTGGTCAACCGCGAGGTCGCCGCTTACCACGGCGAGCTGTTCGTGCGTGAGGGTACGTTTTTTTTGGTTTCCCGTTGAAAAAAACATACGCGCGCGCGTCAGTTCAAGCGTTCCAACCGCCTCGTTGACGTGCGCCATTCTGGCCAGCCGAGCCGTGTGTACCGATCCTACCGAAATGCCGTTGCCCTCACGAGATTCGACTGTATCCCCATCCCCCAGGTACCCCACCCAGGTTGGCGAGCTCATCGCCGCGACGAGCAGACTCGCGAACTCGTCCAGGTCTTGCCTTGGACAAAACTCCGCGACCACGCCCAGGAGTTCGGCCGCGCCTTTCGTGGATGTTCGCCCGGCACTTTCCGCGGCTTGGAACAGGAAACTCATAGAGCACGCGTTCTCCACGAGGACGAACACGGCGAGCGCCAGAAGCGCCCACCCGTCGTCCTTCGGCAAACGCCACGTCGCGAGTTCCGTCAGCGCGTCGGCGAGTCCGGCGCCGGGCGAGGGGCCGCTGGTCGACGCGTCGTCGAACCTTTTGCGTTCCAAAACGCGTTCCGCGTCGCGCACCGCTCGCACCAGCGCGCATGTTGTGAGTGGGGTTTTGAACGGCCTCGGGGAGGCGTTGGCGAGAAACTTGACCAAGCCGGCGCAGTCCACCGCGCCGTTCGCGACCATCCACGTCCCGACTGCCACCCGCCGCGAGGTCAAGCGCGCGGTTTCAGTTTCTTGATTCTTTTGCTCAAGAGCCTCGTTGTCGTGCGCGCTAGTGGTAGCCTCGTAACCTGCACTGCCACTTCCCTGTCCCGCCCCCAAATGCGCGGCCATTTTCGCGAACCTCTGGAACGTCTCGTCGTCCACCGCGGCGCGCCAGGCTTTGCTGATCGCCCTCGCGTCCCTTAAAGAACCGGCCGGGACGTTGGACAAGATCTTCTGCTTGATTTGAATCGGCAGGTCGTCCGCGAGGTTTCGCGTTGCATCGGTGCTTTTGTGGAGGTCCGCCGCTTTCGCGAACGCACCGAAGATGCTGCCTTGCCTGCTTTTCAGTCTCTCCGCTTTCTTCGCATCCGCCTTCGCTTCTTGTGCCTTTTTCTTCGCCTTCCACTGCTCTTTTTCCTCCTCGGGCCACTCAGCGAAGGGTAAGCTCGGGTCTGAGGGCTTGAACGTTTTGGTGGGCCGGCCGGGCGCTGAGCTGGGCGTTGCGCCAGGGCCCGCGCCTCCGGGTTTGAAAAACGAGGAAGCCACGGAAGCGGCGTGGCGCTTGGCCGTCGCGGGATTCGGAACTTCCGAGGATCTCTTGCCCTTTGGATTTAGGGTGCCAACATCGTTTTGCGGTGCCGCACCACCCGCATTGTCCTTCACCACGGGCTTCGCATCGCGCAAGTACGCGGACGCGGATTTGAACCCGCCAAACCCAGACATCGCGCTCGCGGGCGCGCGGCGAGCGCGAGCGGCGCGACGTGCCTCTCGTTGTAAGAGGAGAGCGAGTTGGGTGGACGTGGAGAATAAAGTCGAAACTCGAACTCGAAAAGTCAACGTCGAATCCGAAGAGCTGTCAGTGTGCATTCGAATCTCAACGGCGCCCCTTCAGAGCTTGGTGCACGCGTTGCAGTGGGGAAGTTCCCGTCCTCACCATGCCGCGGTCGGGCCCGACCATCGGCGGCCCTTCTTTCCCATGGGAAGCCCTGAACGTGTACCAGCACCTCATGACGCTCCGGGCCGGGGGGAAACTGCGAGAGGAGGATTTGGAATCGTTGGCCGACCCTTTGTTCCTTGAAAAGTACGGCGCGGAGGAGTACTGGCTCCGGACACGCGCGGCGCAGGCGGACGGGGCGGTCGGGTGGAAAGGCCACGCCCCGCATGAGTTAGGCGCGGGGGGTCTTGGAGGTGACAATGCCGTGTCGGTGTCGGTTGCGGAGACGTTCGTGGAAACAGCACTTTCAACTAACGACTGGTCCAACCCGCAACTTCCCTCGCTCGGTGCGATTCGCGCCGCGGGATACACGCGCAAGCACGCCAACCAATCCCCCGCGCTGCGAGGAGGGTTCCGACGCCTGTGCGACGAGGAAGAGCTGCATCCCGAAAACCGGGCCGCGCTGGGAATCGCAACGCCGCCGTGGAGCTCCAATACCATGAACGTCACGGCGACGACGTCGCTCGCGAACAAAGAAAAAGGGAAGGACTACAAGTGATGACGGAAAAGCAGACGAACATGGATCCTTGTCTTTTAATGTAATAGTATTGCATCTTATTACTTCTGGCTCAGCGCCGCGCCAGTCGTGGGCGCTTTGTCGTTCACGATTTTTTCCCAAACGTTCCCATCCGGAAACTCGATCCCAGCCCCGTTCCACTCACCCACGAAGGATTCGCCGCTCCCGTCTTTCTGGTCAAAGTCGATGAAGATGGTTTTGTCATCCTTGCCGATTTTGCCGTTGATTCGCCAGGCCGTGATCTTCCCAGCCTCGATGGCTTTCGTCTCGTTCGCTTTCTTGTACCCGCGGCACCCTCTCCCTTTTTCGAAAGGCACCGGGTCTATGCCGGAAATCACCCCTGCGTCGTCTGTGATTGCGAACGAAAAGTGGTAAACGTCTTGCATGGGAAAACGGTGTCTGGATTTGGGAAATGCAATACGTACTGATTTCACGAGGGCAGTGCGGGTGATTGGGGTCGATGTACTTCCCAGAGAACACCGTGCCCGCGACCGCGGGGTCCACGGGGGCGGACACGAGCGTCGCCGCGAGCGTCGCCGCCAGAAACGCGCGAGCGGGGAGACCGCGGACCGATGTTAAGGTATCCACTTCCTTTTTCTTGGGGAGGAGCTGCGCGGCGCTGGTGACGCAGGCGCGGCGTCTCGACGCGACGCGGGGGTTCGCGAGGTGCGTGAGCGTGGGAGTGGCGGTCACGGCGAACATCGGGTTGCGCGCAAACGGAAAATGCGGACCGAGGGGCGCGTGCGCCGTCGTAGAGTGGCGAGGCTATCCACAATCGCCTTCAGAAAATCGTCCGTGCAACAATAATTTCCGCGGGAAGAACCAACAAAAGGTGCCCAACTTTCAAACGCGCCGCTCAGATCTCTGGTCGCAACTCCATCGTCGCCCAGATTACGCGATGGTCAAGCCCGGCGTTTTCGAGCTCGCGTCCGTAGTGGAGGATGCGTCCCTGTCCGCGGACGACAAGCTGTTCTCGCTTTCCAGGCTGTTCCTTGAGCAGGCGACTTGTCTTCAAAAATGCGAAAAGAAGCTGGAATGCGCTTCCTCGGAGCGAGGAATCGCTTTGATACAAAGAGACGCGGTGCGTGTTGACCTGGAGAAGCAAATCGCGGTGAAAGACAGGCTCGAGGCGTTGTGTCGTGAGCTCCAAAAAACCAACAAGGCGTGTATTTCGGACGCGAAAGCCGCGGCGGTGAGTGAAGCTTCTAAACGCGCGGTGTTGTCAGACAAGTTCGAGTCAGGCTTGGGCGATATTTCCGAAAAACTCAGCAAGCACACGGAGGAGCGCGCCGAGTCGTTGAAAGAGAACGAAACCCTGCGTGAGCACTTGCGTAGGTTGCTGGAGCGCGGGGACCTTCAGGACGCACACTTCGCGAAAGCGAAGGAAACGTTCGAGCTGGAGAAACAGTTTTTCGAGGCGCAACTTTCGGAAGCGGGTGAGCGAAAAAAAGCGGGTGACGCGCTGCGCGACGCGCTGGAGAAACAGCTCGCCGCGCGAATGGCGCGCGAAAACGCGTTGACCGAGCAACTTGCCGGGTACGCGGACCGGTACCAGGAGTTCCAAAACGTGATCACGGAAAGCAACGCCGCGTTCGTGGAGTTCAAAAAAGAAAGCACGCACCGAGAGAAAACGCTTACCGAGAAGGAACTGAGGTGTCTCGAGCTGGAGCGGAAAAGCGCCAAGACGGACGTGGCGCTGATCGAAATTGTGCAGGAGCGAGACGGTTTCGCCAAACGCCTAGCGGTCGTTACCGCGCAGAAAGAAAAACTGGAAGGGCTGTGCAGGGTGTTGCGGGGAAACGTGCGTCTTGATTCCGAAAACGTGGACCCGAGTGGGACGGTGGGGAAGGCGGAAACGCTATTGTGATGAGCGAGAGGGACGTCTCTTTGTTGTACTGTATTTCAATGTTTTACCTGAGGTGCCGAGGTATCAGATACCAAATGTCATCCTTCCTCCCTCGCCTCGCGCGCCGCGCGTCCATCCGCGATCATGGACGCGACGATCCCTTCCGCGTACTGCCGTCGTTTCGCGTCGTTTCCATCGAATTTGTCATCCCCAACGTTCCCGTCACCAGCATCCCCAGAACACACGCACACCGGTCCGGTTTCGTTCAGCGCGAGCGAAACGCCCTCCACGGTCATGTGCCGTTCTCCTCCGTACGCGTCCAAACCGATCAACGTCGCGCACACGTTCCGCGACCGGTACACCAGCACCGTCGGTACGTTCTTGTCCAGGTAGCCGGGCATGATATCCCCCGCCAGGGCTTTCGTGAATTTCGTGCCTGGGTATTTCCCCGAAAGCTCGTCAAGCGCGGTTTCCACGAGCTCGCACTTCCCGCAGTGCGGCCGAAACAGGAAAACAACCACGAAGTGTTTCGACGAGCAATCCGTGACTTCCCGGACGAAGGACGCCCTTGTGATTTCGGTCACGCTCCCGAACCGCGGCACGGACGCGCCAACCCGAAGCTCCTCCATCCGCCGTCGTCTGTATTCCTCCAGGAAACGGTCATCGCCGAAATCGTCCTCCATGGACTCAAGCTCGGCTCGCGAGGAAGCCCTCGCGATGCGGGACGGGTCATCCCGGTCATCCGTGTCCGCGGACGGCACAAATTTATCGGGCACGAACTTCGGCGGGCGCGGCGGTAGGTTTCCCATCTTGCGCTGGATATCGCCCCACTCCGTGGTCTCGCCTTCCAGGCCGACGTACGTGGTGTGACCCAAAGTCTCGGACATGCTGTCGATGCAAGCCAAACCCGGAAATACCGCGACCGTGCGACGGCAAGTGTCGACGATGCGACATTGATCATGAGAATCTTTTTCGTTTCGGGAGGCCAGTTTCGCGAAAAACGTCGCGACGGAACAAGACGGGTATACGGCTATCCTAGAGTAGACGTACAAGCGCGCGTGTCCGCGCGCGCGTGGGCTATGCGTTTTTGAACGTCAACCCCCCCGACACCCCTCGCTGCATTTGCGTTTTCCGCACCACCAGGGTTTCCGCGCGGGCCATGAACTGTTCCTTTGACAGCTGCCGCGTGACTTTGAGCCATTCCGGGAGCGTAAGGGCGCCTTTGTCAAGCCCCTCGTCCAGGGCGTCCATCGCGTCCTCCAACGCCGCGTCCTTCGAAACCGCGCGTAGCAGCTGCAACGACAACCCGTCGTCCTCCACGAATGCCAAGTCACACGACGCAGTCGCATCTCTTGCCGAGGAGCTCTCGCCTTTTTTGTCACCGCCGCTTTTCCCCGGAGCGCCGCCTGCACTGCGTTTTTCCCGCCCCGCGAGCCACTCCTCCGACGACACCGTCGCGGCCCTTAAACTCCCCACCCGCGCTTCCCAGCGCCCGCGATTTCCCCTTAACTCCCGCAAATTCCCCTCCAGCACCTCCCGTCGCTGTGCTAAGCTAGCCTGCGTTCCAAGCAAGCGCTCCGCTTCCCTCTGCGCCACCGTTTGCACGACGTCCAGTTCAAGTTTCAAACGCTTGGTAAGAGCCTTCACCGCCCGTGACTTGAACGTAGCTTCCGCCAAAGCCCGGCCGCCGCCGTCCCTCTGCGTAGGGCTCGAGGAAGACAGGCGCACGCCCGGAGGCGGCGTGGGCGTGCCGTACGGCGAACCAGGGAAGCGCCCGTACGAATTTGAATCAGAAGCGCGCCCGGACGCGTCCAGATGCTCGCCCGGCGGCGGCCCCGGCGGCGGTGGCGGCGGCAGCCCGCGCCCGCCGTTACTCTCTCGGGTCTGCGCGTGTCGCGAAGAGTCACTCGATACACTGGGTGGCGGTGGGTACAAACCGGGCTGGTGTTCTCGTGGCGGCGACGGGTACCGGGAGCGCGGGGGGTCACGGTTTGTTTGCGACGCCGGCGGCGGGTGGTTTCGTCCGCCGTGACTTTGGCGGTGGGGACCGGCGTCGCCTCGCGGGGCACCGTTATTATTGCCGCCGCCGTTGGCGTGCGAAATCGGGTACCCCCTGGAATTCTCAATCGCGTTCGGGTACGCGTTGTGTGAAGACCCTATTGATGCGTTTGATTCGTCGTACCCCACCGGTTTCGCGAACAAAGGCGGCTCGACGCCAAACGCTTCTGCCAGGTTTTTCGCGTACTCGCGCAGCGACGAGGCCGGGTACCGCCACCCTCCGCTCGGGTCGCGGCTGACCAGGCCGCCCCCGTCCACCAGCCCGTGCCCGGGTTTGATGATCATGTTCGCGGTGGGGGTGACGTACACAATAGGCCCGACTCTCGGGAAAGTCTCGGGGAGGAACAAACTGACCGGGATGTTGTACTTCACGCCCTGGTAGTAAATGGGCACCGTGCCTTCCGCGCGTAACAGCCGTGTTACCCGCCCGTCGTTGTGCGTGAACGGGTCGTCCCTAACACTCAGCGACGGGTACCGCTGTGAGGTGGGGGGGTGAGGAGTGAAAGGAGTGGCAAGAACACGGTCAGGGTCACTCGCGTTCCACATGTGGTGGGAGCACACGTACGTCGTGACCGTGCGTCATTTGGCACCACGACCGACGTTTTAGGGTTGATTGGGCGTTAACAGGGTCACACGCACCTCCACCAACTGCACGAGTTGGTCCCTTATCGCGGGCTTGGACCACGCATCGTACGGCAGCGCCGTTGACCCGACCGCGGCGAGCTTGCCGTCCAGGTACTGGAGCACGTGCGGGTTGACGGACATCGAACCACCGCCAGCCCACGCGGCGAGCGCGTGCCGATCTGACGTTACGTTGACACTTGAAGTGAAAGGAAGACAACTGTCACATTATAACACAGAACACTTGTGATTCAAGTCACTTTTCTACGCTACGTATCACACGCGTCTCGGTCATGCTATTTTTCCACCGCGTTCCCCTTCCCCAGCCCTAGCAAACCCCTCGCCTCCAGCTCACGCACTGCTAATCCGGTTGGAAACAAAACCTCGTCCACCATCCTCTCCGCCCAGACTTTCCCGAACCAGTTTTCGAAAAGCGCAATCGCGGGGTCGCGCTGTTTTTGCCACGCGTCGTGCGCGTCGTGCGCCTCCGCGGTTTCCAGGGGGCTCAAAATTCGAGCATCACGTTCCTCACTTTTCGGTTTCGGTTTCTCAGCACCAGCAGCACCTTCGTTACCCTCATTATCCTCATCGCCAAAAGCACTCTCAGCACCAAAATCAGGCCCCGCCGTGACGTTCGTGACGAGTGCGTCTTCTTCTTCTTTCTCGCCGCGATGGACCTCGTTCGCGACGTCCAGCTTTTCCAGAAAAAACTCGCAATACGCCTTCACCGCCGCCAGGGTTCTTTCCTCCACCACCTGCGTGCCGCACCCCGGGCCTTCCGCGACACAAACGTCGTCCGCGAAGGTTTCCGGAACGCACTCCACCCCAGCCGCGGCTAGCGCCTGTTGCGCTGCGTGTGTAGCCATCGCTTTCGGGTCGGGCCGGGCGAACAACATGCTTTGCGAAAAAAACCGCGCGTCTTGGTAAAAGCGCTTTGAAGGCGTCACCGCGTTCAGGTCGCCGAACGCGTCTCTGATCGCGGCCAAGTCGTCAGTAACGCCGTTCCCGGAACAGGTAAGGCCGTACCGCTCCAAGTAAGTACTGTCCTGACTCAAAGGCTGCAGGTCTATTCCCACCAAGATGTTCTTCCCTTTCGCCAGGCAAAGAAGGTCTATGCCGAGCAACGGGCAATCGCCGTTGTGCGTTTTATTTTTTCCGGATTTTTCGTCTCCGCCCGAGCTCGGTTCGGGATACACCACGGCGTTGAATATTTGTTTCTCCTCTCCCTGGTCCACGTACGTGAACCGAATTCGTCGGGCGTACTGGCTTCTGTACACCCAGCTCTCCACGCGCGGCTTGCCGTTGTTTTTACCAAAGTTCGTACAGACGTCGGCGTCCATTGGAACTGGTACTAAAGGCCCCAACGCCGACTCAAGCCTATTGAAAACCCAACGCATGTGCGCGGTCCAAGGCACGCACGCGGAGTCGAAAGGAAGGAGGTCGAATTCAACGCTCGCGGGGGTGGGGCGGTCCGCGATGCCGTCGAGTTTATCAAACGCGGAAGGGGTGTCACTTAAGGAGGCGTCCATGGGTGACACGCGGGGAGGGCGCGGCGCGTGTCGACGCGGCGTCCGACGCGACGAAAACGAAACACGACCCCCGGTGGTGGATTCCAGCGGTCGCGCGGCTGCGGTGACACCGCGCGCGTCACGACGCTGTATTCGAACAGAGGCAACGCGGTGACATCCCCCGTGAGGCGCGATGAGCGCGAGGCGGGACGACATCCAGGCCTCTTGGGGGTTGTGTCGTGTGATGTGGGGACGAGAATGTTCTTTTTTGCACTTTTTGGCTTCCGAGTATGGAAGGTAACAACGATTCGAAGAACCTCCACACCGACGCCGCACAGACCAGACCAGACCATGGAGACGAAAACTTGCCAACGGTGCAAATTGGAATTGGAGAACAACCAGGTGAACTTTCCCCACGGCGCGTCGTGGTGCACCAAGTGCTGCCCCGTCTCCGACAGCGACTCGGACTGAATCTGACTCAGCAACTTTCTAGATCTACTCGGCAACCACCGATGACGCGCGCGTTCCTGGCGCCTCGCGTGGGATGGGGAGGCTTTGAACACAGCGGGCGTTGGGATGTGGGGAAAGGTCGTTCCCGGCGATCCAACTGCGGTGCCGTGCCGAACGGCGAGCACTCCGTGGCTTCGCAGGCGTCCACGCCGAAAAGTTTTCATGTGCCTCGCGTGGCGAGAATCCGAGGGACCCACCGGGCGAGACCGGTGGCGTGCACGTCCGACTCAAACGACGGAGGGAGCCGACGACGGGATTTGCTCATCGCGGCCGTCGCGGCTTTGTCGTTCCCAAGCGACGCAGCACAAGCGCTCGAAACGTACTCTGGCGTGGGCCTGGAGATATTCACTTCAGGAGGCGAAAGCGTGAAAGTGGTGGAGGCGTTCGGTGAGGCGTACGCCAAAAGGGAAGGACCCGCGTGGCAAGCGGGTGTTCGTGTTGGAGACTCTCTCGTCGAGGTGGATGGAAAAACGCCAACCGAGCTGGGCGGACTCGCAGGCGTCGCGGAGGCGCTGCGCGGGGCAAACGGCACGAAGGTTTCCGTTAGGGTGACGAGAAAAGTGAGACGCGAACAGGTTGTGGAGGTGCTTGAGGTAACTCGACAAGAAGTCGAGCCATCACCCCGGTCCTGTTTCGTGGCCACGTGCAAACGAGCGTAGCGCCGCTCTCTTTTATTAGAATACAAGTATTAATACCTTCGAAGGTGCCGATTTGGACGATACGACCAGCCTAAAGTCGGGGGTACGACTCGCGCGTGCGACACGACAGACATCGGCGAGGGAACGTGTGACGAGGATGATCACAATGACATTAGTACAAAAGAAATCCCCTCACGGCTTTTCCCCCAAAATTGCCGGAGTTTTCGCCCCCATCACCCCCGCTAACCCTCTGGCCAACGCCTCAACAACGCCTTCAGCGGGCGTCGGCATGGGCGGTGGGTCTAACGCGGCCACATCCGCGCATCCAGGCATAACCGCTTCCCACGCCCCCGCCTGCGCGGCCGCGAGTTCCTTGAGCCGAAGTTGCGCCGCGCGAAACGAGCGGTTCAAAATTACGCCCAGCCGAGCGTGCACGCGCGGAAGCTCCACGCGCATGGCGCGTTGAATCGTTTCGTACCGAACCTTCGCGGCTTCGTACGCGTCGTTCGCAGTCGTGACGTCTAAACGCAGCTCATCAAGAGTCTCCACTTTCGTCGCGAAAGCCGAGGTCGTGGACGACGCGAGCGTGGCGAACCACGACCCGGCGCGCGCGCCGGGCGTTGTTGGGTCAACGTCACCGTCGGCGCTCGCGTTGGCGGCGACGGTACTGTCGGGGTTCTTCTCAAGCGCCGACTCCAGCTTGGTCTTTTTCTTAAGACTCTGCGCCCGCATGGTTTGCACTCGCAGCAAACTCTCCGACCGCAAATCAATCGTCTCCCTTGCCGCTTTGCACTGCGATTGGGAAAGAAAAAGGTCAGTCCTTGTGTATCGCGATGTATGGACAAACAGTCACCAGCTGAGAGATAAAACAGGGTGTCCCCGGATTTGGGAAAGCCCCGTCCGGCCGTACCAGCTCCAGCGCGTCCCTAATCGGCGCGCGGAACTCGTTCGCGAGTTGCTCCGCTTTTTGTTCGTGCGCCGCCCTCGTGGAAATCGCGGCGGCGCCGACTTGCCTGAACGCTTGTCCCAGCCCACCCGCGGTTTGCCCGAGCAAGGTCTTCGCCCCCCGTTCCTCGACGTCACCCAGCAAAACGCAGTTATCCCCGAAGTTCCCGATGATCAACCCGCCGGCGTTGACGCACGAAACGACCTCGTCGCTCGCCCTCGCCGCTCTGCGTAGCCGGTCCTCCAGCATCAGCAAATACTCGCTCGCCTCCAGATATGTCTGGTCCTCTTCCATCAGCACCGTGTCGGGTGTGGCGCCGTGCACGAAAGATTCAGTCGCGGTGGCGACTTGCTTGAACCAGCCGTCCACCGCGCTGAGCGCCGTACCGGCGGCGCCGCGGTGGTACCACGCCTCGTCGGTTAACTTTTGCTGGGAAGGGCTTTTTTGAAACGGTTTCATGGAAGGCGTACCGGGCGCGCTCGAAGGTGAGGCGGAATCCACGGTGTCCACACTCGTGTTACTCACGGCCCACCCGTTCGCGGTGGAAACGACCCCGGCCGAGCCGTCCCCGAAGATTTCGTCCGGAGTCAGAAACGCGCTTAGGTGTTCCGACTTTGCCAAAACCGGGTGCGCCGCGATTTCGGAAAGAAACAGTCCCAAACCCCGCCGCCTTTGTGTCAGGAACTCGGGTGAGAACGGCGAGGTGGTGACTATTTTCTCGGGAAGCGGGTGCACGACACACCCCGGGTGAGATTTTTGAAGCCCGCGGCGCAGCTTGGTGAAATCGGAAAACCGGCGCTGGGCGTACGTAGCCGGCGCGTCGGTCGAATCGGTTACGAACCGCACGGGGTACGCCGCGTACGCGCTCATGCCTTCGCCGATTTTCACCGCGGACGCGACCTCCACCTCGGCTTTGTCGTCGTCGTCGTTGTCGCTACCGGTTCTTGTTGTGGTAGTCACCGGTTTCTTTGGTTTCTGTGTCTGTGTCTTCACCGCCTTTCCCGAATGCGAAATCTCCGAATGCGCAATCTCAATGCTGCGCGGGTCATCAAGCACCACGCTTTCGTACGGGGGCGGGGGTGGCGTCGGGGGGTTGGGACCCGCATCCGCCGCGGACGCGGAGGCCGTCGTCTCGGCGGCCGGGTCGGTCTTTTGCCACGGAAACAGGGAGGGAGGGGAGACACCGGGTGAGGTCAGTCGATGGGTCCGGTGGAATTGGGTAGAACACGGAAAGGCCGCGGCCAAAAAGAAGAGAAAACAAAGGCACAAGAGGTGGACCCCGGGGTACGGTGGCGTCGGTGTGTTCGCGAACACACGCGGGGGAGCACGCGCGGCGATGACGGGGAAGGGGGTCGGGTCGGGGCACGTACCGGTACCATTGCCTCAGACCGCGCGACGTCGTCTGAGACGCAGGGTGGAGGTGAGCTAAAAGTTTGCGAAAGTTGTTGCTTCGAAAGTTCTTTTTGGCCAAAAATCGCGTTTGAAACCGGCGTTTTCAAAAGTGTCAACACTTGGTGATCTCCTCTACACGTCCCACACACATCCGACGGCGCGCGAACCCGCGTGAGCACTTCAGGTTTGGCCACCGGGACGTTTCCTACGCAAACCCTTCACGCGCGTTTCGCACCCACCGCGTCCCGACGACCTGCTTTCGCGACGTCCGCCGCGCGTGTGAGACACGACGCGATCTCGAGTCAACTCTTTTTCTTTTGACGCGAAAACAACCACCCGACGCCCACCATCATGATGAACGGCAACGGTAACCCCGCTGGTGAGGGGGGCAAGACCTCGGTTTCCAACTACGAAATGAACGGCAACTCGTTCCGGAACACGATGCACTCGTTGAACTACGGCAACGTGATGGAAAGCGCGGCGCGGGATTACATGAAGGAGACGGAACGGGACCAGGCTTTGGCTGGGAATCGCGGCCCGGTGACGTACGACTTGGAAGATCTGGAGGATGACCCGGAGTTGCACGCGCTGCACAAGGAAAGGATACAGCAGATGAAGGAGGAGCACGAAAAACGACGGGAGATGGAACGCAAAGGCCACGGCACGTACGTCGACGTGAACGAGGGAGAGTTCCTCCCCGAGGTAACGAGCGCGTTCCAGGTGTGTTGCCATTTTTACCACCAGGAGTTCGAGCGGTGCCGTATCGTGGACAAGCACTTGGGAATTTTAGCGAGGAAGTACTTCGACACCAAGTTCATTAAAATAAACGCCCCGGATGCGCCTTTCTTTGTGGACAAGCTTCAGATCCAGGTGCTTCCGTGTATCATTTTTTTCCGCAACGGCGTGGCGTTCGACAGGATCGTGGGGTTCGAGGAACTGGGCGCGAACGACGATTTCCCGACGGAAAAGCTGGAGCGCATGTTACTGAACGCCGGGATCGTGGCGGTGCGCGAGAAAAAAGAAGACGACAGCGAGGACGAGGAGGAGACAATGAAACTTGAACGCGCGAAACGAATCACCTACGGGTTCACCAAGTACGACTCGGAGGACGAAGACAGCGACTTTGATTAAGTATCTTGCCAGGTTGGAGCGGGTTGGCGAGGGTGTTTTGTTAAATCACAAAAAAGTATATCACAAATTTATGAAATCGACGCAACGAGCAATGTTGCAGTCACACAAAAATATAGGTGCCTCTCACAAAAACACGTCCAGCTCGTGCCTTTTGTACGCGTTTTCGCCTTCATCTCGCATCGCCGGGTAGTGCGGCACCAGCGCCTCTTGGCCTCCTATGTACGCGTTGTTGTAGAGTTTCCAGTACGTCTCTCGTACCTTCCTTGCGGGGTGGAACAAGCCCTGTAGTGTGTACGAAAGCAGCACACCCGACCCGAGCGCCACCCGGCACCCCTCGATCGCGTCCATCACCGCGTTTATAACATGCGGCGAGGTTTCGAAAATGTTCGGCCACACAAAGTTCAAAAGGTGCATCACCGCGTCTTCGCACCCCAAGCCGGCGCACCCCAGCGCCAGGTGCTTCACCGTCACCGCCGCGGTTTGGCGGTGCACCAGGTCCCGGTCCATCAGCGCGTCTTCCAACAGCGGCGTCACCGCGTAGGCGTAGTCCTTACCCATCTCGCCGACGTACTCAAACAAAAAAGACAAGGATTTCAAAACCCCGTTCTGGACGTTGAGCTCCGGAACGCGGTACTCGTTCATCAGCGCTGTGGTTGTTACACGAAAAGTGTCAGTCTTGAGTGTACAAGTAGAATGTATGAGCAAACAGTCTACTTGTGATGTATGTAGTAAACAGTAATTACTGTGGACAACGGGCAAACAGTGTGCCTGGATTTGGGAAAGACCCAAGGCCGTACCTGGTAACACGGTGAACGGCGAGCACGTCTCCGCCACGATCGCAATCGCCACGGTGGTGCACACCCGGTTTTGGCGTTCCTGGACTTTCAGGTTGTTCAGCAAAGTCGCGAGCACGTCCTGCGGTCCGATGGCTTTGGCGATGTACCCAAACGTGTTCACGGTGGCGCGCCGGATGTTCTTCTTCGTCGCCCGTAACATCTCAAGCAGCTCGAAGCAGATCCGCATCCACTCTCTGGCGGGCACGAACTCCGCGCCCCGGTCCGCGACTCGGCCAACCAGGTCGATACAGTTCTCTTGTACTTTTTCGTGTCTGTTTTTCAAAATCGGCGTTAACCGCGGTAACAGGTCCTTCACGGGCGGGGTCATCTTCGACATGCCAACCACGTTCACCACCGCTTTCAGGGCCCCGAGAATCGACCCCAGTACATCAGGGAACTCCTCGCCTAAATACTCATACAGCACCACGCCGAGGTGGCCCAAGAGCTGTTCCTCGTCGCACTTTTTCATGGTCCCCGCGACGCGCGAGATCAAATCCGCGGCTTGCTGCCGCACCTCGGCGCTTTTGTTGTTCAGGCGCCACTTTATGACGCCGCAGATCTGGGGAAGGTAAGGTTTGGTTCTGGTGCCCAGCGCCACCACGACGGTTCCAAAGCCGTGCAGCATCACGTCCGACTCGTCGCCTGTTTGTTCCTGGAACGCGTACAGCACTCCGTCAATCAGAAGTTCCTCAAGACGCGCGTCGATATCCGCCGTACCGAGCTTCTCGATAATTTTGGTGATCGTCTCCATCACCATCCGGCGGTACGGCTCGCTTTCGTCCTTCAAGCCGTTGGTTATCTTGCCAATCACGTCCGATACTCCGCACTTCAGCGCCAGCGTTAGCGTGGTATCAACGAGCGCCTTGTAGTTCCGTCGGTCCAGGGCCATCCTTCGCACCCAGTGGTGTTTGAAAAAGTCAGGCATCACCTCGGTGCGGACGTACTCCGCCTCCACGCCTTTATTGAAAAGAAAAGTGTCAGTCTCGTATGGTCAAACAGTGTTGGAATTTGGGAAATGCAATTACTTGCCTTCCGTCGCGACGCACTGCTGCGTGACTTTCAGCACGATCTTCTTCATCTCCTCATCCGCGGTGGCGAACTCTCTTATCAAAATCACCATCACCTCCCTGGTGTAGTAATTGGCGTACATCGCGTCCATCAGGGGGATGATGAACCCGATTGCCTTAAGAAAAGCCGCCAGGGTTTTGCCCCGGTGCGCGCGGATTCCCTTCCAAAGCGGTTTCAACACCGAGTCGAAGGACTCGATCCCGTACGGCGCCGCGGCTTCCGCGAGCGCCGCGATGGACAGCGCGGTGACTGTGCGCACTTTCTGGTTCTCGTCACTCAAGCCGTGTTCAATCGCTTCCACCAACGAACGCAAATGGGGAAGGGACCCTGACCCCAACAAAATGGCGATTTGCTGTACGATCTTAACCCCGGTGTGCCGCGCCTGCCAGCTCTTTTTCGAACCGCACACGGCTTTCAGAAACGGAAGAAGCGCCGGGACCCCCAGGGCTTGCGCGCAAACCGCAAACGCCCTCGCCGTGGTGTTCCGCACGTACTCGTCCACGTTGTCGATGTCGGGCCTCATGGCGGCGATCATCGTGGCGAGCCCCGCGGCTTTGGCCAAGTTACCGATGATTTCCCGCCCCTCGATCCGCGCGTAGTAGTCCTCGTCGATTAAAAGCGGCTCGATGACCACCAAAATCTTGTGCACGTACGGCCTCACAAGCTCGTCCAGTTTGTACAAAATGCGGTCGATAACCTTCACCAGGAGGTGCCGCTCCTGGTCCTCCAGGGTGGGGGACATCAACAAAGGCAAGATCTGCGTGAACAAGGGCCCGGCGCCGAGCTCCCGGGCTTTGTCCGTGAGCGTGCGCAACGCGCCTTTCCGCTCCCGCGGCTCGCCGTTTTTAACCTTCAACAAAAGCTTCATGATTTTGCGCTCCGTCTTTTCCTCGTGCGACAAACCAGCCTCGTCCCCAGGTTTCAAAAGCGCGCTGAAGTACTGGTAATCCTCCGGTTTCATGTTGGGCAACCCCTCGGGGGTGTCCGGGACGTCAAACTGCTGCCCGCGGTCTTCGTCGGGCATTTGGTACAAACCCCCCGGGGTTTCCCCGCCTCTGGAAGGCGTCGCCATGAGCTTCCGCGCGGGGGTTCGAATCGGGACGTACGTCTCCGGTTGCGGTAAAACCTTGTACCCGTCGTGGGGTAACATGGCGTCCAAGTCCTCATCCGAGAGTTGCCGGTTACGCTCCTCAACCTCGCGTTCCCACCGAAGCGCGTTGTACTGCTCGGGTGTCATGGGGGCGGCGCCTGAGTGGGCGGCGGCGGCGGCCAAAGCGTACGCGTCGGGGGTCATGGCGCCCGCCAGCTGTCCCGGCCCGGGGGTCTCGCCGCCAACCATCAAAGGCGTCTCGCTGTCGAACGACCCGAAGTGCGTCGGCGTGGCGTCCACGGCGACGTTTTGCGGGGTCTCGTCCCACCGGCTGCGACCAGCGCGCCGGCCGGCCGTAACGCCACCTGACGCGACATCCGCGGGCGTCGCGTCCCAACGGTTCCGCCGACGCGCGGCCGGCGCTTCCACCGGTGCGGTGGGTTTCTGGTCTTCCCATTCGCCCTCGGTTTTGTTTCGCTTGCCGTCGCTGTTGTCGTCGGTGGGATTGGCGTCATCAATCCGATTGGCGGCATCGTCCCACACCTCCCTGTCCCTCTTGCCCTGACCAACGGGGAGGTCGCCGCCCGTCACGAACGCATGTACCGCCGATGACTTCGCGCGCTGACCCGCTAACCGCGCTTCGCCCGCCGCGGTTTCGGCGGCTTCGCGCTGTTTTTGTTGAATCTGCCGCATCGTGTTATCCTTCTCCCGGTCCAGCTGCGATTCCCGTAACCGTTCCGCGTACGTCGCGTTCCCGGAATCCTTATCCCGGGTAGGCGACAGCGTTCGGTTGAACCGGCGCTTGTTGTACTCGGATTCCCGGTCAACCACCCTTCTTGAGCCTCCGAAATGCGCGGAAACCGTGTCCTCCTCCTCCGCCGCGACGGGCAGATCGTCCATGATCTCCTTCGGCGCGGTGAACGACATGAGCCGCGCTTTCCGCCTGCGTGCGGCACGACACGTGGGTGGGGTGGGTCAGCGCGCGAAACACGGGGGGGGCGAAAAAGGGGGGGGGGACGCCACGGTGTGTAGTGGTCGCGCAGGTGGGGCACGCGACCTTGGTGTGTCGCTAGAATCAAAAACACGGAATGTTTCGCGGCGTCGCACAAGCTTCGCCACGACGATTGCAGGGCACGGTCGACCGATCGCCACAAGAGCGGTGATCGGGTTCACGCGGCAAACGCGCCAAACGTACCTCACTGGTTCATCTTCCTCGGGCTCCTCATCCGCGAGCTCTCGCGCGTACCCCGCGTACTTCTCCCCGCCGGATTGTTGAGAAGGGCCCGCCGCAGCTGCAGCCAAACGCTCGGCCTGCAACTTTTGGATTTCATCCTCCTCGTCGGTCGGGGGCGCGCTGCCCCCACCGCGGCGGCTACGCCTCTCGCCACTCATTCCCCGCGTCGCCACAAACCCCTGGCTAGGCGTGAGGAATGCAAAGGCCGGACTCAAGGGTCGTCCGCGCGGCGCCGGCGGAAGTGATCGACTGCAACGTCTCGGCGCGCGATCAGGGTTAATATTTAAGTTTTGGCCGCGGCTGCGCGACTTGGAAACCGGTTTTGCTGATGATGCACGACAAAATTCGTGAAGCCAAGACAAATGATACCCAGCCGCACCTGCAGGGATCCGCCGCGGCGTTGGCCTTCGCGCGCAGCGCGAGAGCGCGCAACCGCCGACAGCGTCTCGCGTTGTGCAGGCGGTGGGTGCGACGGGCCTGCGCTGACGGGTACGGGAGTCGGCATTCATTTCCCGAGAAGTTTTTGAGTGCCGTCCGTAATCGTCGGGCGGGAGCAATCGAGACGACCATCTCGTCTCTTCCTCGCGATGGCGCTTTACATCAAAGGCTTCTCGCTTGTTTTGAAGACGGTTTCCAAACCTTTGGCAAAACAGCTCAAGGCCACTGCGAGTGAAAACCCAACGCTGAGAGCCATGGGCATCGCCTGGGCGCTAAGGGCGGATGCGGCGTACCAATCAATAATGGCCAACACGCCACCGGAGCCGGTGACGAGCGCGTCTGGTCGGCGCATGAAAATCGCGTTGAAAACGAAACCAACGGTGATGACCGAGGACCAGGCCTTAAACGCCGCATCTGAGTTCATAGGCGAAGCCTTTGTGTTCGGAGTAGCGGGAGGGTTGGTGTATTGGGAACAACTGAAAAGCGCCGAGAAGGACCATGTCAAAGCGCGAGACGCCGACGACGAGCGCGCCGCGAACTTAGCCATGATTGCGACGCAACAGGTCTGTCTGCGCGACCTGACGGAACTGGTGCGGGACTTGCAGGATTCGCGAAGGGAAGAATACGCGAGGGTTGAGCAGTTGCTGGTCAGGCAAAAGGGAAGGGGGTGGTGGGGGAAGTCATAGCGGTATTAGGTGAGTTGGGTACATTAGCCCCATCATCAGCAATCGTCGAATTCGTACTTTTTCCTTTCACGAAAATAATTCCAATGCGCTCAACATCGTCCTCGCCCTCACTCTCGCCTCGCGCGTGTCGTCGTCAGCATGGCGTCCGACACGAAGCCGCCTACGGCTTCGAAAGACACCAAGGACTCGAGTAATGGCGGCGCCTTAAACTTTAAACGGGACAAACCCAAAGGCGCGGGCGCCTTGAACTTCAAACGAGACAAAGACAAAGACAACGACAAACCCAAGCCCACCGCCGCCGCCGCCGCCCCGCCCATCAGCAAGGCGCGGCGCAAAGCCAACTTCGTGAGCTGGTTCGCGGATTGCTTGAAAAACGACGTGGCAGGCGCGCGGGGGCAGTTCCTCAAGGCTCGTGATTACGTCGCCGTGGCGAACGTGATCAGGGCGCGCGCCAGGGACCAGTCCGTGGCGCACGCGCACGCCGAGGCGCTGAAGCTGTTGGACAGCAAAGGCCATTTCATGAACATCGTGGACCAAGTGGCGGCCTCCACGGAGGACACGCGCAAGTCCTGGGAAGAGACGAAATCGCGGTCGCGGCTGAAGTTTGCGAAAGCGGGAGGCGCGGATGGCATCGCGGAAAAAAAAAGACAAGCAAGGGAGGCGAAAGCGGAGTTCAAGCAGATGCAAGTTGCGCGGGAGGATAGGGAGCAACGCGCGAAAGATTTAAAAACGTCGCGGAAGGAATACAAAGCCGTCATGAACGTGCTGCGCATGAAAGGCGCTTGTTTGGATTGGTGTAACCTCGGTAAGTGCAGCTTCGGGACGCAGTGCGAGTTCAAGCACGAAGAGACGGACAAAGCCAGCCTGGTTGAGTTAGCCCGTTCGATCAAAGCCAACGGGCTGGGCGGGCGGACGGGAGCGAAGGACGCGGAGACGGTGGCGAAGGTTTTGGCGAAAAAGGAGCACAAAAAACAAAGCGCAGCGGGCGACGACGACGAGGACGGGCACGTCAAGTTCGGAACGCACGCGCTGGGCGCGCTTTCTGACGATTCCGATTCCGACACCAAGCCGGCGAAAAAACAGAAAAAACTGTCCGTGCTTCCGGGGGAGGATGACGACGACAGCGACGACGAGGGCGTTCCGCGAATCGTGCGCGAACGCTTGAAACGCCGGAAAGAGCAGGAGCGCCTTGTTCTTGATAACCGTGAACGGCGACGCGAGGAGAAAACGAAGGACCGGGAACGATTGAAGAAGGACGGAGGGAGCGGGGGCAGGAGC
>Ga0209502_10000193_pt1 | contig 69057 bp, 80 predicted proteins | sample ArcticOcean_MG_C_10_FD_187442 | JGI IMG/M metagenome (GOLD analysis project Ga0209502, IMG submission 187442) | Marine microbial communities from western Arctic Ocean - ArcticOcean_MG_CB11_90 (SPAdes) (version 2) | ecosystem: Environmental > Aquatic > Marine > Oceanic | place: Arctic Ocean... | reverse complement strand
TGCCAACGCCAACATAGGAACCCTGACGGCCGATGTCGCCAGCATCGATACCCTCATCGCCAATACGGCAACGGTCAATCAGCTCAACGCTGCCAATGCCAACATTACTACCCTAACTGCCAACCTGGCGACAATCGATACCCTCATCGCCAATACGGCAACGGTCAACCAGCTCAACGCTGCCAATGCCAACATAGGAACCCTCACCGCTAACGTGGCTAGCATCGATACCCTCATCGCCAATACGGCAACGGTCAATCAGCTCAACGCTGCCAATGCCAACATAGGAACCCTGACGGCCGATGTCGCCAGCATCGATACCCTGATCGCCAATACGGCTACGGTCAATCAACTCAACGCTGCCAATGCCAACATAGGAACCCTGACGGCCGATGTCGCCAGCATCGATACCCTGATCGCCAATACGGCTACGGTCAACCAGCTCAACGCTGCCAACGCCAACATAGGAACCCTGACGGCCGATGTCGCCAGCATCGATACCCTGATCGCCAATACGGCTACGGTCAATCAGCTCAACGCTGCCAATGCCAACATTACAACCCTGACGGCCGATGTCGCCAGCATCGATACCCTCATCGCCAATACGGCTACGGTCAACCAGCTCAACGCTGCCAACGCCAACATAGGAACCCTCACCGCTAACGTGGCTAGCATCGGCACGCTGGTGGCAGCCAAGGCTACCATTACCGAACTGGAGGCTACCAATGCCAATATAGGAACCCTCACCGCTAACGTGGCTAGCATTCAGGAACTGACAGTTGGGGCAATCACAGCCGAAAGCATGTCAGAAGGTATTGAGCTGAACTACACAGTGGGTCAGGAAACGCTGACTGGTCATATAGGTGGATCGGGAGTGTTCTTCCCTGTCGGTAAACAGGATCTTTTCCCATATAACGAGGTAGGTACTAGAATTGAACCAGGTGCTTTTTCTACTGAGGTTGAGACAATAGGGTTCAGGAAGCTGAAGATTAGTAGAGTTGCAAGTACCCCGTGGGCACTCACCGAACTTCAGGTTTGGGTGGGAGGGAAAAACATAGCGATAGGAAAGGATATTAGTTATTCTTTGACATGGACGGCGTACAAAGGTGACCCCCCCGTTGAGCAGACCACTACTATTATAGATGATGGAAGAGGGATGCCTACTGGTCTTCTTCAGATTATTCAGAGGCGAATGCCTATAAATAAAACCTTTGATACTTGGGTTGAGATATCGGGTGCTAATTCTTACGTAGAAATAGACTTCCGCCGTGAGTACTCTCCTTCTTTATTACAGGGAATAGTGTGGCACTTCGATTCTCGGTCATATTCCGTCACAGACTGTGTTATAGAACTGTTGTCAACAGATAATACACTCGTTCAAACAGTAACAAATGGAAGTGTCACGCATAATTACAGGATACAGTCTAGCAGAGCTATGACGACAGGAACCAATAACCAGAACTGTCTCTTTTACAGTAGCCGTGTTGCACCATTCGATACCGGTTTCGTCGCTGTTCCATACACACTAACAGCGAGCGATGTTGCTGGAACGGTAGTAGAGAACTCATTCACCTCTGGAATGACAACGAAGCTGTCCTTTGCGAATTCCGGGGCGATGAGGGTAGGAGGGACTAGCAATGTAGGTCAGTCTGTGGAAACACTTGCTTCGTATATTTGGCTACTCTCAGAATTTGGCGTGGACGGAATTCATAGCAACGATCCAAGCGATGACAGTGCGGAGACACCTGGGCAACGCTTCATACTGAAGTATGACGGTAGGTATTACCGCTGTGAATTTTCTTCGACTGTATATAGTGGGTCCAACGGGACACGAGCACTGTTCTTGGACTACTACGACAACGGCACGTGGACGGCACTGAATGCTTCTAATGAAAATGATGTTGGCTTGTTGTATAACACTACGTTAGATGTAGAACTTTACTCGAAATCATCCCTACAGACGGATCCATCGGGGGTTTCTCATTCTGTCTGTCTGAATAAATGGTTATCGGATGGAGGCGAATTACTGGTTAATCCAGCTGAGTTTAAACAGGATTACAGAGGTATGAGTGTAACGGGAAGCGGAATGATTATAGACACTGCGAACGGTATCATAAGCTCAGGAGTGGTAGCTTGGAATCAATTCCTGGCAAATTTCTTTGAAGCATTGGGAGGGGCAGATTTTTCGAGCGGAACAATTCGGGGACTTTTAATGGTAAACGATACAGGGGTGGATGATCTGGACAACGAGGTAGATACAGAGTTTGCGAGTTTGACAGAGAGTTTCCTGATGTTTTATAAAGCAAGCCGTCCAGTTACCAATGATTCTGACAACACAGACACCAACCCTAATAGCATAAACATAATGTCTGAATTGGGCGACATTGACATGTATTGTAACGGAGGCGCTACTATTGTAGACTACGATGGGGTTCAAGTTCCGTCGCCAACATATTTCTATAGAGGAGGTATAAGTGGAATATCCTGGGGGGAAGATAGATGGTCTAGAATGCATACTACTCTGATAGGCAAAGGCTTGTACATACCATACAAGCACCATGTGATAACCTCCACCAGTGTGTTGCAAAACTTATTGACAGATGGTCCTCCTTCTGATCATCCTTCTGACTATTGGTTCAGCCTGACGAACGCTGGACTAATGCTGGGTGACTATCACTTCAAGGCGGACGGGAGCATCAAGTGTTCGGATGTAGAAGTTACAGGATTGACACCAGCAAGAGCGCTTATAGCCAATTCCTCCGGTAAGTTAGAGTCTCACGATGGCGTAACCAGCACGGAATTGGGATACATAGGAACAGTGTCAAGCAACGTACAAGACCAGTTGGATACCCTCTCTGCGGAGACCGGTACGTACACATTTTACGATATAAAGACAGCGGGGTTCAGTTCGTCTAGCTCATATAACTGGATCCCATGGCACGGAACCGGAGAATCAACGAATACGAGTAGCCCAAGTGGTAAATTGGAAAATTGTACATTCATTGCTCCGTACGACGGCATTGTCAAGAAGTTTCTCTTTCGTTGCGAAACGCAGCTGAGTAGCAGTTTTTTCACGGAAATAAGTGTAAGATTGTACAAAGCTGAGACAAACACCGAGGTACCGAACAGCCAGGTTGGTTCAACAATTTCGAGTTCTTCCACACTCAATGACGATACGACGAAAACGTTTACGATAATCGGACCTAACGGTTGGGACTTAGTGGAGGGGAAGCTCTATGCTGTAAGGCTTCAAACAAGCCAGGCACCTGTAGATACCACCGCAACGATTAGCATCAAATACACGATTTAATGGATGTTTTAAGAAATGGACTTTAGTAATACAAAAGCCCACCATGTTCTACACTCTGCCCAAGTGCTGCCTCTCCGCTGACGACCTTCTGGTTCTGGCCGATGTGGACACTTCCCTAAAATTAAAGGATCATGCCTTCACCTCCCTGGTGAAACTGGTATCGGTGTACGACGGCGACACCATATGGGTGGCGTATTACGACCGGCGTTTCAAGCGGGTGATGCGGGTTTCCTGTAGGATGGAGGGGTACGACGCCCCGGAGATGAAGCCGCCGAAGAACGCTCCCAACCGAGATTCTATCATAAAAAATGCCAAGCGGGCAAAACGGATCGTAGAACAACATTACCCGAAGGGGTGCTTCCGGGTGAGGGTGGTGGGGACGGACAAGTACGGCCGGTGGCTGGTTCGGGACCCCGCCATCAAAGACAAACTCCTCAACTTGGGTCTGGCATACGAATACAACGGGGGGAAGAAAATAGAGAATTTCGAAGTCATTATTAAATAATACTTTTTCGAATAGGCTAAAATTCGGCGATGAGCATGGCGACGTCCCTGGGAACGAGTTTCTCAAGAACCAGCACCGACCGCAAGGCTCTCCCAGTGGTGCGTATACACCGTCTGTGGCGTTCGCACCGGAGAATTCGTATCAGGTCGTCGAGGTCTTCGGTCAGAGCCTCATTGTCGCTCCCAGTGCGCCGCCGGTAGTTCCAGAGGATGTAGTGCTTGACTGCGGCGGGCCAGCGGGTGTAACGCATGACGCACTTCGTCGCACGGAGGTATTTGGCGTACCTCATCGAACCCCTCTTGCCCTGGTGGTACAACATGCTGAGCATTCCACACGTAAAAATCATATTTTGTGCCTCGTGTCCGCAGACATACTTCATCAACTCGTAGGGCGAGCCATGGGAGTTAAATTGTGGGGGTTCGAACATTATGCATTCGAGCCGCATAACCATAAGTGCTTTATGGGCCATTTTTAATGGAATGCCCAACAACCGTTGCGAACACATAAGACTTTTTCATCAAGCCTCCCCACTTAAGCCAGAAAAACCCTTTATCGCCCCAGCTAGTCCCCCAAGAATTCATAATTCTCCACCACCCGGGTCTCCACCCTACGATAGTAACAGCGTGCCCACCGAGTATCTCGCTGCTGTCGTCGCTGCCAGGCGTGTATTCATGGGGAAAGGAATCTACTGAAACAAAATTTTCAAAGATATTTATTGCAACAGCGACTGCACCGTATATCACTATGTAGGACTTAATTTGGTTTATATTCATTGCTGAGCTATCCCCTGAATAAGAACAGACCCTGATCCGTTCCACGCTGTAAGCTTCGTGTCTGGCAGACAGAAGGGTGTTATCATTATCGCCAGGGTTGCAACTTAAATTAATTTCCTCGGTAGGAATTATTGAACATTCGTCATCGTCATCGTCACAAACGCCCATGAGATATGGCACTTCAATCTCTAGAGGAAGGTAGGAAAACGGGTTATATATATTTTCCTTTAGACTCACGGCCCACGAGAGGGTGCTCCATCCCGAACAAGGTAAACCCTCTCTTCCATACTCATTATAGTAGCTTCTGCATGAAAGTAGCATTTGGGGAGACAATACTGGCACTTCAATGTCATTGGCTTTCGAATAGTTTGTTGCCATTGTAGAACTCAGGGTAAATGCGGTACAAGACCCGCAATATCCTTGATTCCTTACCTTCAGGTATTTTGAACCTGTCATATAAGATTCCTCCACTGGAGCTGCTATAGGTGGTGGAGTGATCCTTAGAATGCTCGATTTTAAATGATCTAATATCCTATCATCCATATCCTCAAGTTTATTGATCCGTCGCTTAATGTCATCGAGTGACATAGTTCTCCGGAAATAAAAGATCAATAACACTATCACCAATAGGATTGTCACAGCATAAAAAAACTTTCTCCTTAGGGAAGTCTTAGCCATATTATTAATAGTAAATATAATTATTACTTAAAAATCGGCGTATACTGTTTGGCGTACCACTCGTTTGCCCCGGCGATTTCGAACAGGAGATGGGTCAGTGCTCCGGTGAGGAACACGCCCCACACCATCGGGCCGATAAACTTTGCCTTGAGGTTGGTTCCCTCTAGTTTGGCGATCACCAGCGACACGATGACGAGCACCGCACCGACGACGGCCATTTCCAGGAGCAGACGGCACAGTTGCATTATACAGTTGGTAACATTTGTTTTTACTCCAATTCCCGGATGTCACACTGAACCCCTACGTCAGTGGTGGCGGTCTTGCGCCTTTCTTAGGCAGACCGAAAGACTGAAAATTCAAGGCGATGAACCCATTTGGGCTATAGTAAAATTAATTATTTAAGAAAAGGGGCTTTATAATACTAAAAGATGGACTGTCAAATATGTTACGAGCCGCTTAACGCCTCGACCCGGGCGTCAGTCAACTGTTCCAAAGAATGCGGAACGGTGCAGTGCCGTGAGTGCGTTCAGCGTTTCATCGTGGGGAACGCACCGCACCGCCCGAGTTGTATGGGGTGCGGTGAAACCTGGTCGGACGAGTTCGTCGGGCGAACGATGACGAAGAAGTTTGTCAGCAGCGAGATTGCCGGGATCACTCGGCAGCGTCTGTTCGAGCAGGAGCAGATGCGCTTCCCCGACACCCAGCGCCACATCGTGCACACCCGACTGCGGCGCAAGAGGGGGCAGTTGAACCGCACATTGGCCGCCGCCAAAGTGTCGATGCGCCGCAAGCTGCGTATGGCCGAGCGTTACAGTCTCGGTGGGGAGGAAGCTCTGGTCGCCCTGGAACTGTCCGGGTGCGTGACCCTCCAGGCGGACGTTCTCCGAATGACGGGGGAAATATCGGAAATCTCCGGCGAGATCCGCAGCAGCAGACCCAAAGGGAAGAAAAACCCCTTCGTCAAGGGGTGCTGCAGGGAGCCGTGCCGGGGCTTCCTGAGCACGGGGTGGAAGTGCGGTGTGTGTGAAGAGTATTCGTGCTCCAAGTGCCACGAGCCCAAGGACGACGACCACCAGTGCGATCCCGACAACGTAGCCACGGTCAAATTACTGGCGAAGGACACGAAGCGCTGTCCCAAGTGCGCCTGCGGCGTAACGAAGATATCGGGCTGCGACCACATGTGGTGCACAAACTGCAACACCGGTTTCAGCTGGCGTTCCGGTCTCGAACTGGACAACTCCGTTCAAACGAATACGCTATACTACGAATACATGCGCCGAACGCAGGGGAGCGTTCCCCGGGCGCCGGGCGACTGTGGGGCACCGCAAGATTACACGTTCTTCACGTCGCTCTACGATCTGCAGGAGTGTATCAGGAGATCAACGTGGGATCCCCCAAGTCTTTTCGCAGCGGAGCGGCTGCATATGTACTGTGAAGTGCAGCGCCACATGCAACTGGTCGAAAGTCTGTGGCTCAACCGGGACACCGAACCGGAAGCGCTTAAGCTGCGGATTCGCTATCTGGAGGGTGACATGACGAAGCGGAGTTTCGTGCAGACGCTCAAGAACCGAGAAGCGGCCAGTGTGGGTAACCAGGTTGTCCGGGACCTCGTGGACACCTTCTGCAACGTCATGCAGCGCCTGCTCTCCAAGACCACCGAAGTGTACATGGAGAAGTTCCCTAACTGGGAACGGCGCAACACCAACTTCATGGACGCCGCCACCGTGCGAGAGTTCCAGAACATGGTGGTAGAGATGGACCACCTGGTGCAGCTCACCAACACCGTTTTCGCAGAGACCCGGGAGACCTATGGCAGGAAAAACGGCTTTGCGTTACAATTCGTAGACAGCGCCGAGGCGATAGTGTTGAGAGTGTCGTCGAGCAGGACAGTACGATACGAAACTGGGAGGCACTTTGCGACGTTCGATTCATGGGAAAATTGTTTAAATAATTGATCTTACATATGTAAGTGCCTTCCAGTCCATTTAGTACTTTACATCAGCCGGCCAGTAGTGATATCTGTTGCGTTCAAGGTTACGTTGTCTCACGTGGTTGTCAAGATTTTCGTATTGTTCTCCGACATACAACCACGTTGTTGTCTGCTTGCTCGGATTATTTCATCGAACAGCTCATTGGGTTGGGGGCAAACACTTTTCCGCACCCAACAGAGGAGACGTACGAGTTACTTGAGGGTAGTGATACACGCAATCGACTCGAACGCCTGCAGAAACCAGAGAGGATCTACGCTGCTTCCTGTGCACGGGATTTGGGAACGACACCAGACGGTAAGCATCTGGTCTGGAAGAGGCTACCGGACGAAGTGTGGCGGCATATGGGGTCCTTTTTGTAGTGGTGTGGAGTTACTTAAGAAGACCGCCCATCTACTATATATAATAGCTGTTCCGAAATATAATAATGACACGTAAAAAGACAAAAGAAGAATTTATCCAACAAGCGCGGGAAGTGCATGGCGTTCGGTATAATTATACTAAGTTTGTATACAGTAATTCCAAGAAGAAAAGTATTGTAATATGTCGTGAACATGGGGAGTTTCTACAAACCCCCTCTCATCATACCGAGGGTTCTGGGTGTCCGAAGTGTGGGAGGATGACTGCGGCTACGAAATTGATAAAACCAAAAGAAGAATTCCTGTGTAAAGCTCGAAAAAAACATGAGGGTGTCTATGATTACAGTAAGTTTAAATATATTGATAGTAAAACAAAGGGTATCATAATATGTGCTTTACACGGTGTTTTTCAACAGGCGCCTATCGTTCATGTAAGAAGTGGGTGTCCCAAGTGTTTTGGTTCTAAAATAAAAACAAAAACCGAATTTATCCAACAAGCGCGGGAAGTGCATGGCAATACCTATGATTACAGTAAGTTTGAATATGTAACTGCCCATACAAAAAGTCTTATAATATGTAAACATTGCTACAGTGAATTTAACCAGACACCATCTAGCCATTACAGTTCTGGGTGTCCAGAATGTTCTGGAACGAAGAAACTAACACACGCAGAATTTTTGGTACGAGCACGTGCAACACACGGAGATAGATATGATTACACTAGGTTTGTATACGAAAACCGTACTAACAGAAGTGTTATAATATGTCTTTCCCATGGTGAATTTCAACAATCAAGTGCGGGACACATATCACAGAGACAAGGCTGTCCAGATTGTGGGCGAATGCGTATGATTATCAGTCAAAGTAACACCAAAGAAGAATTCATTCAAAAATCTAAGGCAATACATGGTGATACCTATGATTACAGTAAGTTTATATATGGTAATGCTCATACTCAAGGAACCATAATATGCAAGCACCACGGTGATTTTGAGCAAACACCCAATAGTCATTTAAGCGGGTGTGGGTGTGTGGAATGTGGAAGAATCCTGACAGCCGCAGCAAAACTTAGTTCTATCCAAGAATTCATTCAAAAAGCTAAGGCAATACACGGCGATACCTATGATTACAATAAGTATGTCTATGTAAATGCCATTACAAAAGGAACCATAACATGCAAGCGCCACGGTGATTTTGAACAAACACCCAACAATCATTTACGATATAGGGGTTGTCCAATGTGTACAAACAAAACAGAAGGAATATTCAAGAATTATTTAATGTGTAACAAAGACAGGTTGGGTATCGTCGAGTTCGAACATGGTTATAGACCCGAATGGGCCAACCTCAATAAGACACACAACACTTATTACATATACGACTTCGTTCTACACTTTGCTGATGGTTTGATAGTAATAGTGGAAATTGATGGGCCACAGCATTTTCGACAGGTTTCAAACTGGAATGGGCCGTTGTATAACCAAATTCGTGATGAGATAAAAGAAAGACTCGCACGTAGCCAAGGTATCAGGGTTCTAAGATTAATACAGGAAGACATTTTTAATGACAAGAACGACTGGCAGCAACAATTTGAATCATTCACGATATCCTGAGATGCGGGGTTTTCACTACAAATAAATGTTGGACGCTGTTATAAAATATGATTAATCTAACAGCCGATACAAAGGAAAAATTGGAAAGCGTTATGTCAATGGGCGGGATGTTCGTCAAAATCTTGATGGCATCCTTCCCTATGTTGTTCGTGCCTCAGATGTGCGAAGATGGCCCATGCAGTATGACCGAGAAGGTAAGTGCCTGGAGTTGGCTGTCATTTGTCAACGTGATGACATTCACCTCGTTTATGCGTCTCTACTACGTACAGGGCCACCGCAGTGCCCCTTCTGATCAATTGTGATCCACCTCCAGTGGTGCAAGTTGATGCTCATGTACTTTTCCAGCCATTTTGATTGGTCTTCTCCTAGTTCGTTAGTCATAATGTTATAGACTGTTCACGTATCTTAAGCCTTGAAGCAGAACTTGTCCAGGGCGGAGGTGTCGCAGAAGTGTGTACGGAGATTTTGTACAGACCCGGTGGCGAGGGCTTCAGAGCATCTCAGCAAAACTTTGCGGATAACATGGTAGCCCTACAAATGTAAGTTCATAGGAACATATTAAACCTATATGTCGTTACATTGTGCTACCAAAGTGTGCAATCTTCGTGCCGCCAGTGTAGTCGTAAGCGAGGCCCTGGTCAATGAGAAGGGTCTTGAGGTCCGGTTCTTCGATGAGCCAGCGTCCGTACTTGTCGTACCCGACGACGCCTATTTCGAAAATGGGCGTTCTCTCGGCGAAAAAGTCGACGGCCACCTTCTTGGCCCTCTGGGCATTGGCTTTGATGGTGTCCCTGTTGGGGGCTGACCTACTGGGTCGCACCTCTGGGGTGTCGTACCCCTTGATGCGGCAGGAGATCTGTTGAACGCTCTCTGAGCGGTGTTCGTAGTACGCCACTGTAATTGTGTCTCCGTCGTAGACCTTTACAAGGCGGACCTTAGTGGTGAAGCAGGCATTCTTGTGCTTAGGGCAGCACGTGATATCGGCATTCTCGAGGGCTTGGGTTTCGGTAGGCATTGTTAGTTACTAGCTCCTATAAGGCTTTAAACTAAGAGTGCATTTCGAAGGGAGAAAGCTCTGGCGGACTATTTATTTTAAATCTGTTACAAGTTTGTCATTTGCGGCCGCCAATGAATTTGCGGCCGCCATGGCAGGGCCTGCTAATTTAGCAGCTTTTTGGCTGAATTCCTGTATCTTGTCTTTGACCAGACCTTCTACTTTCGCTAGGATCCCCCCGAAGAACCCAGGGGACGATTCGGCCGCCGCCTCCTTGGCGTCGTAGCGGCGAATGCCCAGGTTCTCACGCATCGAACCGAGAGCGCCCGTGCTTAGCACCCATGTTCGCACCAGAATAGAGCCTACGATCCAGCCGTTGCGAAAGCCCGCAATGCGGTATGCTTTCTTTTCCGCTTTCGACATGCCGCTAGAAGCAGCGGAGTACCATTCGGCATACATGTTAGCAAAGTACCACGGGATAAAGTAAAAGCCTATAAGCCTGAATACTATCTTTCTGGCCAACGCCTTCATATCGATCTTGACTGCTTCCTTACCTATGGTGTTCATTCCGGAGAACAAGCCATCTCCGTAGTCATAGCGGGCGTGGGCTATCATTTGCAGGACAATGAGCAGGCCGAAAACCCCGGCCTGGATTGCACCATACCCTTCTGTCATGCTATAAGCCAAGTATGGAATAGCGGTATAAGACACTACGTACACTAGACTGTAGGGGATTTCCATACGCTTACCGTAGGTGTACTTGCCGGCCATTCCCGCAAGAATGGGAACTTCTATTGCAACAAAGAAGAACATTTGGAGACAGCAGAATAAGATGGAGAAAAGAGTGATCTTTTCCACTCCCCGTCTACCATCAAAATCGAATATTTCCCATCCTCCCCGAAATGAATCGGTCTTCTTCAGATTAGTTCCCAGTAATGCGTTTATAGAATCTCGAGACCCATCTATCTCCAAGAGCCACAGATACGTAAATATTGTTGCATATACTGCTCCCGCAATACCCATTTACACTATCCTAACATTTTTTTTTTCAAAATACTTCCGATTCGCAATTGGCCAACAGAACGTACCGGCTTTCCGCCTCGGTTTCTTCGGGTACGTCCGGGCTGGGCTGCTTACAGCCGTAAATCGTGCACAATACCAATACATAAACCGCATAAATTCCACTGACTATGGGGAAGGGACTGAGCATACTAACAGCGGCGGGGGGAATAATTCACGCACAAATAAAACATTGGGCATCAACAATTAATCAAGATGGACCACATCGACCCAGACACCAAAGAGAAGATGGAGAACTACGTGGCCATGTCCGCGATGTTCGTCAAGATCCTTATGGCGTCCTTCCCGATGCTGTTCGTTCCGCAGCAGTGCGGCGACGACCCTTGCACGATGGGGGAGAAGTTCGGCGCCTGGAACTGGCTCTTCCTGGTAAACTTCCTGACCTTCGGGACCTTCGGTGGGCTGTACTACGTCCAAGCCAAGCGCGAATCGTTTATGATCACCAACTTCGACGAAGACGACGACAAGGCGGAGAACCACCTCACGGAGCAGATCGTCAAGTACCCCGACATTCACTCCAAGATCGTCAGCCTAAATACCGGCATTCGCAAGTGCAACTACGCCTGTATGGGGATGTACGCCGTCAACACGGTCTACAGCTCGTTGTTCATCCTGCTGTGGCGGTATCTCGACAGCACCACGCTCACCGTGCTGATCACCAACTCGCTCCTGGTGCAAGGAAAACTGATGCAGATCCACGCCAGCTACACCGGCGACGACCTGGCCATGAGCACCGTGGGCACCCGCCCCAAGGTTTTCAACGTAATCGACAAGGACGTGCCCGCACCCGACACCGCCGCCGCCGACGACGTTGTGATCGAAGAATTGGCGGTTGAATAATAACCAGCGCAAGTGTTCGACGAACACCACAGCTGAATATTAATCCCAGGCTCCGGGTCCTACAGCCCCCTCGTTCGGCACGTCGGGCATACGTCCCGCACCACCCTCCCCAGACACTCCTTGTGAAAGCAGTGTCCGCAGTTGGTAATTCTCAGGTCCTCACCCGCAATCGCCTCCAGGCAAATCGGGCACTCCTTCTGCTCCTCCGATTTCGAGTACATTGTGACGATCCACTCGACAACATGCGCTGGGATGCGCTCCACCGGGACCGATCGTGGCCCGACCCGCCTGTGCCTCGGCAGGCGGATAGACACGCTGGGGCTCGGCAGGTAGCCAAGGGATCGAACGTGGGCAAACGCCTCCATACATATAGTCCTGAATTGGGTTACCGTCCCAGGAAAGTTTTTGTAAACAAAGTAGAATTGCATACAGAAGAGAAACTTCATCTTCCTGGGATCGGTGTGTCGAAAGTCGGTCAGCGTCCCGAAGGTGTAATCCCCGTGAAGCTGCGGAATTTCTCCCTGTGGTAGCGCATTCCGGTAGAAGTACAGAAGAACGTATCTTAGGATATCGTAGTCCCTCGGTGCCCACGACGAGTTGTCCAGCCAATCGAAGGCTTCCGCAGTGGCGGCGTCGGGAATGTCGAGCCAGATGATATTCACGAGGGACACCTTGCGCAGCCTCTGTACATTGCGCAGACCCAAACTGCGCACGATGCCCACCAAGTTGGGCTTATGGAGGGCGTAGAGCGACTCTGGCGTGCCCCAGTGAGGCGACGTTGACAACACCCGTGTCGTGATGCTTGTGAGACCCCCCACCCGTTCGTTGTCAAGAACCTGCCGAACATTGTCGGGAAGGCCATCCATTGCGATTTGTTTAATTAACCTTGGGCTTCCAAACCTTATACCACTAACCACAGCTTCACCGTTTCGCACCACGAGTCGACAGGGTCGAACTCAGCGTCCCGTGCGGTGTCGCCGTCCACCACCAGGAGGGCGGAGGCGTCGCCGAGCCAGTCTTCGTGGTACGCATTGCACGTCTCCAGGTATTCGAGCGGAATCTGCTGCTCCCCGCCCCGGTTGCGACTGCGAACCCGTTCGTGGCACACCTTCGGGCTGGTGTTGACGTAGACCATCTTGGTCTCCGGGATTTCCCTTAGGAAGTAGTCGAACCAGCGAAGGTATATCTTGTAGTCGATGGTGCCGATCTTGTCCTCGTCGTGCATCATCTTGGCGAACACGTGCTTGTCGGTCATCACTGAGCGTTCGGTGACGATCACCTTGGTGGGGTGCGCCGCCATGGCGTCCTTGAGCAGGGCCAGGCGGGAAATGTAGGCCATCATCTGGAAGGAGAAGGCGTACTTGTGCTGGTCCTCGTAGAAGCGTTCCAGCACCGAGACGTTCTGTTCGTCGGTGATGCTCTCCCAAGCGTCCACCGGCTCTTCGAGGAAGTGGTACTCCTCCGACGGGAGGGTGTCCCTCAGACGCTCCACCAGCGTGCTCTTCCCCGACCCGATGTTCCCCTCGATCGATACGATCCGTGTCATGGTTGCCGCTTTTGTTTGCTAATTAAGGACATTTTACCTTATTACGGTTTTCTGTGGTGATTTTTTATGTTGGGTAGAGGTAAATGTCAACTGAGGAGGAAAATAAAAAAAATTCCCGAGATTTAGACCGCAGGGGTTTCTGGTGGCTTTTCGGCTTGCTGGCTCTTTGGTCCCTGTTGTCTTGGTTCAGCAACAACAATAATGTTTCCATAACAAGCTGGTGGGGTTGGGGTTCCCTGCTCCCTTGGCCGACACTAAACGCAGGCCCGTGGTCTAACGGTTCTGTCGAAATTCTTAACATGTTCGGCGTGGGGATTATGATAGGCGGATTATCGTGGTATACCATTTATGAGCAAAATCAGCCTGATATCCACATAAACAAAAATACAGTCTGGTCTGAGATCATGAGGCTGCTCACCGTTTTTACGATCACTAATATCACCGGGTACTACATTTGGGCTGGCGGCTATCAGGGTCCAAAAAATACCATCCTGGTCAGTCATACAACCAAGTGGAAAGTTTTAGGATGTATCTTTCTCCTCTTCTTCGGAGTCTGCGTGACGCTGCTTCTGGCAGAAATATCCAAGGGAAATAACGTTATGAAACGGGACAGGAAGATGACCGACAAGGCCGCCCGAGCACAATACGCACAGATCAGTGTGGTGAGTGGGAGCATCCTGGCATTATTTGCCTACATATTCAGGGATACTATTATGGCCAGGCTGGTCTCGGATCCTCCAGAAGGTATACTTGCTCAGTATCGCCGTCCTGGTCGAACCACTGCCGTCACTAATATGCAGCGGCGCATCCGAGGACGTCAGGCTCGAAGAACAGCGGCGCACGTCAAGGAGCAGGCTCGAAGAACAGCGGCACAGCAGAGGGCTGCTCCGGCAGAGCTGCAGGCGAGTGCAAGCGGGACGGCGAGTGCAGAGCTGCAGGCGAGTGCAAGCGAGACGGAGGGTGCAGGCGAGACGGCGGGTGTAAGCGGGACGGCGAGTGCAGAGCTGCAGGCGAGTGCAAGCGAGACGGAGGGTGCAGGCGAGACGGCGGGTGTAAGCGGGACGGCGGATCTTGCGCAGGCGCAGGTGCAGGCGGCTGCGGATCGTGCGCAGGAGGCTACGCAGGCGGAGCGGCGGACGACAGTACCAGCACTTAATGTTAGAATTAGAGGGACACGGCGGCGTGCGGCGGCGCCCGGCACCATCCGCCCAATACAAGGGCCTCCTGGTGATACGACGACCCGGAGAAGAACCAGGGGACAAATAGAAATAGACCAACAGGGCGTGATTGACATAGCCGATGACATGGCCCTCAATGATTTAGGCAACGACCTTGTGCCACAGACAACAGGGCCACCGCCACAGCCAGAGCGATTAGTAGCGTCTGGAAGCACACGTCGGGGTACACCAGCACGCAGCTCTTCAGCTTGAAGCCGTTGAGCGGTATGGTGCAGCCCGTTTGCACGCCCTTCTTGCACTTGGCCCTGTACCGTTCGTAGCGGCGGCGCACCGTTGCTACGTCGGGTCCTTCGGTGCCCAGCTTGTGGTTGACCTTGTTGTGGATTTCCCACAGCCAGCGGGTCAGGGAGTTCCGATCCGCCATGACCGCCGGGGTCATCGGCAGTTCCCCGATGTACTGATTGTAGGAGAGCCTGCAATACTTACATGGAAGAACGTGTCCTAAGCCTTCGAACGTGGCTCTGTACCTGGCGGCGGTAGTGCCGGGGACCTGGTCGTTGTCGGCGTCGAACTGCGTGGGGTTGACGGGGTATCCTTGGGCGACGGTGTGTAAAAAAAACCATCCTGGCGGTCCCCACACCTTCGTCATCATTCCGTTGTTGGGATCGGTAGCCATTTACCATTGTCCAATAATTTTATTCTTCGGGAAAAAAATAGTTGTAGCATCGTCGAATACATTTAACTTTATTTTTAAAAACTTCTCCCAATGTCGACAAAGGAATCCAAATGGATTTCCTTGTCGGTCTTTTTTGCATTAGTTTTTTATTTTTCCACCGTTTTGTTATCCTTCTTGGAATCGGTCTTGGTTTCCTTATTGGAATCGGTCTTGGTTTCCTTCTTCTTGCGCTTTACCTTCTTGACCTTTATGCCGGACTTGGACTTGGGGGCGTCCGGCTTCGGGTGGTCCTTGAAGTCTGCGGCGAGGTACTTCTTGTTGTAGTTCCAGATGTCGGGGTGCCCGATGCGGAATTTCCGGTCGGGCTTGGCTGCGTACCAGAACACGCAGTCCTCGATCTTGTTCGACCGGGAGGTGTTGTCCAGAACCATACAGTCGTAGCCCTCGGTACAGCTGTTTAGGACTTCCCGGAAGGCGTCGAATGTGGGGAATAGACCGAAGAAGTTTTTGTATAGTTTTTCTTGATTTTGTATAATGTTTTCCCTGAGGACGAAGATGTAGTCGAGGTTGGCCCGCAAGTCGGGGGGCAGGTCCATACAGTACTGGGTCGTGAGAAGGAAGAGGGTCTTCCAGTGGCGCCCGTTCATGAACATGCCCCGGACGTTCTTGTCACGGATCATCTTCTTGTCGTACATGCAGTCGTCCAAGAGCACGAAGACGTCGAGGTTCTCCTTAGATTCCCTGAGGGCCTTCTTCTGTCGATTGATGACCCCCTCTAGGAGCGATGTCTGGTATTCGCTGTGGATGAATATTTCGGGAACGTGCTGCTGGTAGAAGTGGTTTCCCTCTTCGGTGGCGCTGATCACCAGGCCCATGGGGATCTTCCGACAGTAGTAGAGAATGTCGGCGACGAGGGTGCTCTTGCCGCTTCCCCGCTTGCCGATGAATATGCACGTGGGCGGTCCTTTGGTCTTTCTGCGCTCCTCGATACTTCGCGGGTTGAATTTAGTTATATGTAGGTCCATATCCTTGTAAGTGCGAATTAGTTATTTTTGGTGTAATCAAACGATTACGTTTGGAGCACTAGCAAAGGTCGTAGAAGGCGGCTGGGGATCGTAGAAGCCACCAAAGTCCATTAACTCGTCGGGCTGCCCGCCGAAAGACATTACTTTTCCGCCATTTGGGGCAGTTAGGTAGGCAATCGCCAGGGCGCACGCCGTGAGTCCTATCAGTTGTCCTTGGTTCGCTGTGGCGAATTCTCTGGTGGACATTTGCGAACCCGTCTCCTTATAATTTTTACACAGCACCAGGACGAAATATAGACAGGCAGAAGCCATCACGGCCAGTGGAAGTTGATTCTTTTCCTCCATTTGTTGTTACCACTGACACACTTAAATAATATCCGAACTAGCCGCATTATGTTGCGGCGGTGGAAGGGGCTGCGGCGGCGGTGGAAGGGGCTGCGGCGTCGCTGACATTGATGCGGGGGGGGGAGGGAGAACGGGTGTCTCTGCGGTGGCTCCGAAGTCGCTCCTGTTCATGCTGGTGGAGATTTTCTTTATGTGTTCGGTTTCGTCGTCGGAATCCATGGAGTCTTCGGAGTCAGAGTCGCACATGATCTGCCGAGGCTGATCGTTCAATCCTAGGGCTTGATCCCCTTCGTCGTCCGATTCTACGGATTCACCGACGGAGGGTTCTGCTGAGACTACGGACTCGTCATCGGAGTCGTCAATAACCGCCTTGACTTTTTTCTTGTGTTCTTCGTTTTCGATGTGTAGGAATTTCTTGAGGAGTTCGCCCCGTGGGAAGCACTTTTCGAGAGTGTACGTGCAAGCGCCCGCAATGAGTTCGGTGAGTCTCTTGCGGTTTTCACGCATTTCGAAGGTTGAGATTCTGCTGGTTCGGTGCTCGAATAGACTGGGCTCTTCGTATATTTTCTCAGCCCCCTTGATCACGAGTTTGTGGACAAAGTCGCTTTTGCTTGGTAGTTGTAGGGTGAGGTCGTCGTCTTCTAGACTGCTGCCCAAGCGCACCGAGCCCCAGAGCTGGGCGTTGACCATGAATACTGCTTCGAGGACTTCCATTAAATCTGGTATTTCCATCATTATAAGGTCGACCCGCTTGTCGATTTCGAGGGAGTTCCAAAGGACTGTCTCCTTTAGGGCTTTCTGGAAGCCACAGAGAACCATGTGGTCCTTCGGTTCCGTCTTGACTACACAAGCGTAAAGCTGATGGTATATCTTCAGAAGCAGGGGAACGAGGAGGTCGATAAGCGTCCGGGTGCATTTTTCTTCGATTGACGCCAAGCGAGATTTATCCATTTGGATATAACCCGGACTTTATTATCCATTATCGAACGAATAATAAAGTTGTCTATTTCCAAAGTGTATGTCGTGCAAATTGGGATCTACGAATGTCACGTGGAAAATAGATCCACAGGACTTGGTAGAGGTGTACCCTCTACTTCTCCTCGACTATGAGTCCAGCGGGAAGATACAATTCCACAAACAAGACAATACAATGAAAGCGACGGCTGTCACATCCAAATCGATAAATAAAGGAGAAAAGGATTCAGTGATGACCCCGATGGGACTCACAACGTATCATACACACCCCAACTCGTGCTACGAAACCGAAAAAGTGATATGGGGATGGCCGAGCGGGGAAGACATCGCCCAGACAATGCTATGGGCACTGGACGGAAATCTCATCCACATCGTGTTCAGTGTGGAAGGTCCTTACATCATCGAAGTTAACCCCTGCTTCATAGTGTTCATGAAGTCATTGGACAACGAGAAGCGGGGTGCACTCTACCATTGGATACAGGAGATTGGTCGAGCCACACATGAGCTTAGAACAGTGGCGGCGAACAGGGCCTGTGCCATCAAACCGGAAGATTGGGTCGACTTTGTGAACTCTCTATTCGTCTGTCAGAAACGCAAGAAACCCGTCATATCTTGCTCGCAGCCGACCGTATTCTCCAAGAATAAACTGGTGCGTGAGAATCTGGATGTCTACCTTCGGAAGTTCGGCGGCACCAAGGTGAAGTTCCCCGGTATCAGCGGGAACGGGTGGCTTGAGGACAAGGTCCACGAGACCTCGGTAGACAAATTTGTCGAATTGTTCGAGGAAATCCGAAAAATGAACCACTCGTTCAAGTGCGGAACCAAGCATCTGAGTGGCAGCCCGCAAATGCCAAAGAAGTGGAAGAGAGGGGGGATATTTCACTGCACCTTCGTTAACCACGCTACTTCTCTGGCCCAACAGAAGGCGTCTCGCAAGAAGGCGGACTGGGTCGGAAACTATCATTCCTGGATCACGAAGCGGATACTCCTCGATCCGTGTGGGTGCGGAACGCTTCCGGTCGCAGTGTTCCCCGAGATGAAGGGCCGATGCACCGAAAACTCCGTCAAGAAATTTAGAAAAGACACTTTCGAAGACAAGGGGGAATAAGTATCATTTAAAGAAAGGGGGGTATAACAGAATTACCTGGGACAGCGTGATTCAAATAGGCCCCCGCTAAAACAAACAAAAGGAGTTTAACTTCGGTTGGGTCAACTGTTATTTGACCGAACCGAAGTCACTGATGAGATGTACGGGCGGGCGCCGCTGTAACTGCAGTAGGTGCACGCTGCGGAAGTTCCACGGCGCTGTGGGGAGGAACGACCTGATGGCCGTGGTTACTTACCTAACGGGTCGCCCAGGAATTCTGAATCGCCCGATGCCCGGAGCGGGGGGGAAGACTGCGATCTTCAAGGCGATCGAATGTCACCGGCTCGATATGGTGGAGCTTCTCATGACAAACGGAGCCGACATGACCGCCCGCTACGGTGAGTTCACGCCTCTAGAGGAAGCTATGGCGATGTCCGAAAGCCTGCGGTGCAAGCCGATCAAGGACGACATAGCGAAGTTTTTGATCCGCCATTGCGATTTGGTGCCGCCGCCCGTCCCCGCACCGAGTCACCACTTTGTTGAATATTTCACCTTCAGTCACTGGGGAGGGTCTCTGTACCACTTGATATGCCTTCCGGAGAATACCAGATGCGATTGGAACTACCAGGCCCTCCTGGATATCATTGCGACCCGGGAGACCATGGGTCATCTCGTTCCGGACATTAATGCACCCAATCAATCGGGGATATCACCTTTGGCGATGGCGTGCTACTACAACAAGCCCGATGCATTTCTCGACCTTCTTGTTGGAGCCGGAGCGGACGTGTGGCTGAGTGATGTAGAACTCAGCCTTCTGCGAGACCACAGCGATTGGTGCTGCGGAGAAACGAAAATACGACAGCGGCAGGCTAAGGCGCAGGTGAAGTGTGCCTCGCTCATCCGGTCATTTGGCGAACCCGGGGAAATATATGCCCGCAAATTACCAGACGAGGTGTGGCGGGAAATAATGGAGTTCATAATCATACCATAAGGATGCTATAAATACCCATACACCCAGCCTTTTCTAGTATGTAATTGACGTCTTCTAAGTCAATCTCGCCTATTAATCTCTGGGTCACGCTGTCGTAGTCCCTGAAGCGTTCCAATCTGCTCAGGGCTCCGAGGAGCTCGATGTCGACGGCCTGGTGTATATCAATTTTGAACCCAAAGAGCCAGAACTTCTCCCTACTGAGTAGGTCGGCGGCCCGTGGTTCTCCCCTGGCTGCTATTAGAAGTGCCCCAAGTCTCACCATAAGTTTTACTCTATATTTTTATCCGGTTTAAACATAGGTCTCATAAAGACATAAAGTACTAATGGCTCGTCTCGAGATAATCCTGGGATGTATGTTCTCGGGGAAGTCATCGGAGCTTATTCGCCGTGTCTCCCGCTACGAAGCCATCGGGCATAAGTGCTGCGTGATCAACAGTGCCCTAGACTCCCGAACCGACGGCGTGGCGACACACTCTGGCAAGTCACGGGAGGCCCTCAAGGTACACGAGCTCGGGGCCGCCACTAGCAGCCACGTTTTTCTGGACGCCCAAGTGGTGGCGGTGGACGAGGCCCAGTTCTTCGGCGACCTGGTTGACTTCTGCCTCCTCTGTGAAGTGCTTGGTAAAACCCTCATCGTCGCAGGACTGGACGGCGATGCCGACAGGAAACCCTTCGGCCATATTCTGCAGTGCATCCCGCTATGCGACGAAGTGGTGAAGCTAACTGCGATGGATATGGTGTCAAAGGACGGAACACCCGCAATCTTCTCCAAGCGGCTTAGTTCTGGCGCAGCTGTCGTCGACGTCGGCGGCACCGACAAGTACGCAGCGGTGTCCCGGAAAAACTATTAAAATTTTAAACATTGAATACACTTTAAAACATTAATGGATTACATTGATTACACAGGGGCGAAGTTCTCGTGGAAGGACTCCAATTACATCGTGTTGAGGGCGTCCCCGGAAACGCTGGTTGTGCAATGTCAGATGTCGGTGCGTTCCAGACCAGTTACGATGTCGTACCAGGAATTTAGAGACACTTGTAAGAACGTGTGGTGATTAAGAAAACTCTATGAATCGTTTCTTTGAGGCTTCGATAATCCTATCGCTTGTGGGGAAACTGATGTCTTGTTCGGCATAATATGACCACAAACTTTTTATAATGTTATCGTATTCCCTCTGACCGATTTCTACAACTTCATATTTTTTCTTTCCATTTTTCTTTCCATTTTTCTTTCCATTTTTCTTCTCTTTCTTGGAGTATCTGACCTTGCCATCCGCAACACTCTTCATAGCTGCTTTGGTTCGCCGCCTATTACGTGGACCGTAAGTGTAAATAGTGTCGGCAAAACCACCAGAAACATCGAAAGTAGTTGACCTAATTCGCCTGTCGTGTAGAAACCAAGTGCGAGTTGCGAGTTGCAGGCTGTCCACACTTGGATACTTGGCATTGACGGAACTCATATTTTGAGACTGTTTGTTTGGGATTCGACCGATAATGACAGCGGGTCCGTCCTCTCTGTGTAACTTGCCATTTACTTTGTATTCACGTTTCCCGACTTTGGCTCCGTCTTCGCTCCTAGTCAATTCCTTATTCTCGATCTGGTCCCACGAACGAGGTGGAATAAGCTTAGAGTGTCCTAGAAAGTGTGAACCGCTGCGGTATAGACCAAACGCAGTGTTGACACTGACCCTACCACGGTCCCCGAAAAACTGGGCAGGCCCCTTCCCAAATCTTACATGAACCACTGACATGTATGTTAGCATTACGCTACATTTTTTTAAAAGTCTATTAAACATTCACGGCTAAATAAAACAAGAGGAATAATGAATGAGGTGTCCAAAGTACGCAAGAGGCTCACGCTCGACACGCCCGCCAAGAGGGCTAAGTTCGAAAGTTACATCCGGGACGAGATGAAACTGGTAGCTCGCAGCGCCCTCCGCAGATGGAGGGTCAGGACTCTCGTCTCGGCGTTTAACAGTATTTCACATTAATTCATCTAGTATCCGTATTTATACCTCAGCCCCCACGATTCCTTTGATGTGCATGCAGTGCCTTCCCTCGGGCGCACAATAGCCATGGAATTGTGGACAGGAGCAGGTATACTTATCGTCCTTAAATTGGACCTTATAACCGTTCGTTTTGAAACTGCACCAAATGTGCGTCGTCGCCAGTGCTTTCCCAGTGGGGCCGAACATATTCGCACCACGCCGGGGCGGTGCTACTTGCTCCGTCTGTGATTCTTTCTCAGCGGTATTCTCCTCGGGCGCTTGCGCCGTCAGAGGAAAGTCCTTCTCGACCACTTGCTCCAGCTGGGCGTACAGCTGGGCAAGCATCGCCTTCTTGCTCCCGAGGGTGCACTTGATGGTGACGTAGTATTTTGATTGAGACATGGTTTTAGTCTGGTGTGTGAGCCTACTTGACAGCTACAGCCTTTCCTAAGGCCCACTGTCTGTGCACTATGCCCAATTAAAAAAAACTTTTTATCTCCCCCATCACATCCAAAGGTGCACAGGAGTAGAAGCAATGGCACGACTTCGACACGACGCTCATATTGCGTAGGGCGACTGAGCCACGAATTCTTCGGAAATAGACCTGAATAACTCTGGCGGAGAAGTCTCTCGATAAGATGAGTCTGCACGTGGTATGCGTGAGGACCCGAGAAAGTCCTGGCCTGCTGGATACAATGAAGTAGGAATGTGCGTATCCCTTCAGTGCAAAATCAACGTTCTTCTTCAGATCCCAGATAATTTTCCTTGCTTCCTTCTGGTACGGCTCTTTGAATAGGAAACAATGCTGGTCGCCAGACCGGAGAGAAACCAGATACATGTGTGCGTAGTGGTCGGGAGGGGGTATAATTGCCGCCATCGATAATGGTTAACACGCACTTACAACCCATATGGGTTCATAAGCCTTGTTAATGATTATTCTTTATTTAACTTTTTTGTATGTAGCGTGTGCTGCTTAGAAGGGGAAGCTCGGCTGGAGCAGCAGGCCACACTGTCCCTCCTGTGTGTTATCTCGGCTCAGGTAGATGTACCCGCCGTCGCCCCACGACGGCCCCCAGGAGTTCTTTACGATCCAAGCGTCTGCGGTGTATCCCACCACCAGAACGCCGTGGTCCAGGTTGCTGCCGCACCCGGGGTCGTCGTACACGCCACTCTGATAGAACTGGAAGGACGGCTGGTCCGCCTCGATTGCGATGCTCACTGGCTGGATGGCCACTGCGGACATCATCGCCTTGGCGTCTTGGGGCGGCACGTCGTAGCACCCGGTGATCGTCGCCGTCGTGTTGCACACCGCACACGAATCCTTTTCGGCATCGTAGGGATAGTCGGCCTCGGAGCAGATGCCATTCTCTGCGATATACTCGAAGGCGAAATCCATCAGGCCGCCGTTGCATCCGTGATTCCCCCGGAAGCCGGAACTGCAGTCCACGAGCTGCTGCTCGCTCAGGCTCACCAGGTCCCCCGTCTTCATCGCCCAGTAACCCTCGACCGCCCCGGTGGTGGAGAACGCCCAGCAGCTGCCGCACTGTCCCTGATCCTTGACTGGGGTCACCATTCCGTTGTCCCGGTGGTCGACCTCTGTGGGAGGGCTGGTCCAACCGGGGGCAAACTCGACGCACTGCTGCTGGGTGTGGTGCTCGAGACCGTGAAAGCCGCTGTATTCCTCCCGAGTGAGATCGGCGAACCGGTTCAAGCCAAGCGTATACGACACGTCGCCGAGGCGGTGTTTTTCGTTGTGGGCATCGACGAAGGCGGCGTTTGCGGAGAACACGTCGAACCGGTAGTTCCACTCGGCGTAACTCTCGAAGGAACGAGACCACTGATCGACGAAGTGGGCGAAGTCCTTGTAGATATTCTCATCCGGACCGCAGAACCGTGAGCAGTTGTGCGACGGGTGCGTTCCCTTGAAAAACGCATCGGTACAGCTGCCCACAAACTCGTCAGGTAGGGCTTCGCAGTAGCCCTGCTGCGACTGCGTGCACGCCGCACACACCGGGTCCCACGACGCCCCGTGGGCGAAAGCAGAGAGAGCGGTTAGAAGGAGGAGAATCTGCATGATGCTGTTACTTTTAATTAGTTTATTTCCTTAAGTTAGCATCCGTTGCGTCGGCCTCCTCTGTGGTGCCCAGAACCCCCTCTGTGGCGGCGACCCGCTCCGTGGTATCGCATAAGGGGCGACTAAACCTGTAGTTCTCGTGAGAAGATTATTGCCCAGTATGGTCCCTCCCCGCTGAATGGTAGATTCTACGAGATGCCGTGCCTCCGGACCGTAACCGTTATCCTGATACATAAACGCTGCGCCTGTCGCTGCGAAAAGGGTTACGGAACTGTTCGCCCTGACAAGCCGGTGAATCTGCGGTAGAAGCTGCCACACAAGGTGCATTGAGATTCCCACAGCACCTATACCAGCTGCGGCGGGTGCAACATAGTGAGTAGTCGCACGCACGGCAGCAGCCGAAGTCGCTTTAACAAATGTCCCACCCACTCCAAGCATATTGTTGACTGTTCGCATATGCGGTGTCATTGTCTGGACTGCCCATTGGCCGAGCTGTGGGTCCGAGTTAGAAAATCTCTCCAATACGTGAGTCAGTGTCACTACCTGCTCCCTCGCTATCTCAGAGTTTGTCGTCACGGCGTATTTAGTCTTCGTGAGTCCGTCCTTTATAGAATCTATAATCTCCCCTACTGCTTTCCTCATCCCGCTGTCCTTCTTGAGAATTTTAAGTATTTCTCCATGCGTCATCATTGCCGAGGTTCCTGCGTGGTTCGCCGCCAGAGACCCTAAGGTGACTAAAGATGTAGGACTCTCCCGCTCCCGCACAACGTTGACAAGCCGCTGAATGATATGGTCCGTGTCGGCCACATCGTTGGATGACTTCTTGGCGGGTGTTTTCTTGGCGGTGGAGCGTTTCTTGGTAGCAGATTTTGATTTTGATTTAGCGGAGCTTCGAGTGGTGGCCGCCCCGAATAACGAGATTGTCCTACCGACTCTCGCCCTCGACTTCTTGGCGACGGCGGCTTTTCGCATATTGATATAAGTGATAAATGCCTGCAAAAGAATCCATTCGATGAGAACGTTGCCCTGTTTTTTCTTCGACAGTTGGAAAAAGTCTTTGGACTTGGGAGAAGGCATAATGAGTATTATTATTCTAGAACAAATATATAAAAAATGTATATTTGGGGGTCTTGGGGAACTCCCGCATTATTCACACAAGCTATCAAACACACACAAACATGTCTCCTATCAAAGCCCATGAATTCGATGTGTCCGCCCTGACGACCAAGGATGTCGTCACCCGCCCCAGCAACGGAATGAAAGTAGTGGCGACTCGGTACAGCGGCAGCATCCTAAAAATCCAGACGCCCAGGATGTCCCAGATATTCGACATAGGGGAGCCCCCGCAAGCGAGCGAGGGGATCCCGACCTACAATTTCAATCTCAATTTCCGCGGGGTGGACACCGATCCCAAGTTGCGCACATTCTTGGACGCAATGACCGCCATAGATAAATTCAATCTCGACTACGCCCAGAAGCACTCGGCCGAGCTCTTCGGGAAGTTTACCAAACCCGAGATTGTTGAGGAGTTTCACAAGCCCATCGTGAAGTTCTCGACCAAGCGGACTACGGAGGGAGCGCAATACCCCCCCACCATGAAGGTCAAGCTGCGGTTTCGCAACGACAGGCCCGACTTTACGGTCTACGATCTTGGTCGTAAGGAACTCAGCGTCATCGATGAAAACGGACAGGCGGACCTCAGTATGTTCCAGCAGGGCACCAAGATGATCAACCTCCTCGAGTATGGCGGCTTGTGGTGCATCGGGAAGAGTTTCGGTGCGACCTGGCGGGTCATCCAGACGAGAATCTACGATGAGCCCGAGGTCAAAGGCTGCCTGATCTTTGACAGCGACGACGAAGACACCGCCGACGACTTCTAAATTTAAATTTAAAAAAATTAAGCATTAAATAAATGGGCAGCGAATGTCCCATATGCCGTGTGACGATAGCGGAGGGGGCACTGTTTACGACGGCCTGTAATCACCAGTTCTGCACTCCGTGTGCCGAAAGGTGGGCAGAAAAAAACACAACGTGTCCGCTGTGTCGTACGGTCGTTTTCGAACCCACGGTGACCGTAGAAATCCACAGTCTTTCGCATTCCAGAGTCCCTATCCAACCCAGGCGAAACTGGACGTGGTCCCAGGAAGTCACGGGCATTGGCTTCCTAGTGGGTCTCATCGCTGGGGGCGTACCTGTCATAGTTCCAAAAAATGTTTTTTTCACCAACCCTAAGACTAGACAAGACAGCCAACCAGATGAACATACACAACGTCTCACAATTCACAATGACTACCTTTGACAACCACAAAACCAAGTGGTGCCAGAACGGCCAGGACTGCGAGTTCGGCAAGCGGTGCTCCTACGCCCACACGATGAAGGAGCTTCGCCGGACCAAGATGTGCCACATGGGTGACCAGTGTCACAACAAGATGTGCACCTACGCCCACAACAAGAGCGAGTTGACTGGGCCCCGTGACCTGCGATGGACGAAGATGTGCCGGAAGATGAACTGCACCTCGGCTATGTGCACCTACGCTCACTCCACCGATGAGCTGGTCACGAGCGACAGCACCGAGCCTATGACAGTGCTGAAGACCCCCTTCGCCCCGAAGAAGCGGATCGACTTGGGGACCAGGTCGTATCGCCCGGTGACCCCCACTTCGCCCGCCCCCAAGCAGGCGGCGGTGGGGATCCCGAAACCTCAGGCAAAGAAGGCACAGCCTAAGGAGATTCCTGAGGAGCGTCTTCTCGAGGAAGACGAGACCTACACCATGTTCCAAGAATCCCTCGCACGATACAAGAAGTATCTAGAGGAGAATGACCTTGACGACGAGTGTTCCAACCTCATCTTCACTCTCACGCAGCGAGCGTAACGCACCACAAAAATCATCAAACCAAAAACAACCAAAAACAACCAAAAACAACCAAAAACAGCGAACCCATCACGTACAGAGGGTTCTGAGATGGGTTATAGATTGCCAGGGTAAATAATAATATATGTATGTAGTAAATGAAAAAGAACCAGAAAGAAATGATGGCGGGAGCTCTCCTTGGGGTTCTCGTCGGCGTGTTAACCGTTTGTATGTTTGGCGCCGAACTGCTGGGATTTGACACCTTCGAAAACTTCGAAAACGTGTCGTCTCTCCCCACCCGGGCATTCGTCATCAACTTGGATAAGCGCAAGGACAGGTTTGCCGCTTTCGTGCGCAACTTGCGCAACAGTGGCTTCAACATAACCATCCAGCGGTCTCCAGCGGTCGTTGGTAAGGACTTGGATCTAAGCACCATCCCCTTGGCTGAAAAGGCTCAGCGGGAACTGTCGCACGTTATGGACAGCGGGTACCGCACAATGCACTACCAGCTTACGCCAGGGGCGATAGGATGCTACCTCAGCCATGTAAAACTCTGGAAGTACATTCTCGACAACAATTTGGACAACGTCCTCATCTTTGAGGACGATGCCAAGGTCCCGCCCAATTTCGAAGTGAAACTAAAGACGGCGCTACACAACGTGAACGCAGTTGATCCCGACTGGGATATTTTCATTCTCGACGTGCTGTGCCGAGACTGTGTCCCTGTGACCGAAGACATCATTAAGGTCAACAAGTTCTACCTGCTGCACGCATACGTGATGCGCCGCAAGGGTGTAGAGAAGATATTCAAGAGCAACATCCTCTTCCCCATCGAACAGCAGGTCGATTGGATGCTCAGCCAGCACACCGACAAACTCAAAATATACAGTCTCCAGGAGGGCATCGTGAAGCAGAGCGGGTCGGCTACCGATATCCAGGCTCCCCTGAAGGAGATTAAAGAAGTCAATCCCTTCAAAGAAGTTGACGAAATATGATAGACTGCACAGTGCGGTCTTTAAAAAGGTTTTTTCTAGGCACGACCACCCCCCAGGGCGTGATCTACCAAATTTTCAGATTAAATAATATTATAATAGTTGATTTCCACGAGCGGATAGTGGTATGCACCTACGGCGAAGGGACACCGACCGTCCTACAGACTTCGCATGGTCTTATGACACTCCCGGGGTCCGGGCATGTCTTGGGGCGAATGTCAGGGGAACGCTTTATTAGTCATAATCTTCTGCGACAAGGTTGTTCTCAATAATCTCTGTCGAGGGCGGCGGCCTAGAGAAGTCCTCTGATTCCTCGTCGCCGGGAAAGTCGCCCCAGAGAATATCATTATCTTTGGGGGGGATTTCGGAATCATTGAGCTCGTCGTCCTCCGAATCGGGCTCGTGAGCGTCGTCGTCCGTGTCCGAAACGACGCTATCGCATCTGGTGCGACCGGGGACATTCGGCACTTCGGCGGGGACCACTGCGGGCGCACTGGTGACGGCGGCGTTCTTATTGATCAGATCCAGGAGACCGTCTTTCTTCATCTTGGAATACCCCGTTATTCCACGTTCTTTGCACAGCGCCTTCAGCTGCGGCATAGTCTTCGAATCAAGACCCATTTTCTTGTTTTTCTTGGTAGTCGGCGCCTTATCCTTAATCTTCTTCGTAGCCTTCTTGCCGGGCAGGGGGCGACCGGTATATTCGGCCAGCAGTTCGAGAGTGTCATTGCGGGTTCCCGACCAGAACTTGGATTCGGTGATCCGGTTGACGAGCTCGAGCTGGGTTTGAGAGTGCGACATGATGGCCTGTGGTTTGTAACTTATGTTTATGCGTGATTGTTCTTTGGGGTAGAATATTTATGCAATTAATATTATTTTAAAAATGTCAATGTAAACAGCATTAAGAATAAATATATAAGACTCTATATATAACAGAGCGAACTCACGATGGAAGTCCGCAAGTTTCACAACTCGATCAAGAAATCGATGCTCTCGGAGTATTCTAAAAAGGTCCGCACCACAAGCAAGTCAATCCACCTGCTTGATCTCGGCTGTGGGAGAGGCGGTGACCTGCACAAATGGATCAATGCGAAAATCGATAGGGTCATCGGCCTGGATGCGGACCACGAGGCTATAGCGGAGGCCAACGAACGACTGTCCGCAGTTAAGAAAGGGTCCAACACCTCAATTGAATTCATATGCCTCGATGTCCTCGCCCAGAATACCCCCCATGACCTTGTGACGGAACTCAAACGGATTTACGGCTCCACCAGCTGGTTCCAATTCGACCTGGTTTCGATGCATTTCTCCCTGCAGTATTTTGTTGACAACCCCACCGAGCTGCTGAGAATTCTTAAGTTTATCGCACAGCGCATGTCTCCGGGCGGTTACTTCTTCGGCACGAGTCCCAGGAAGGACAAGATCCTGGAACTCCTGGCCAGCTCGGCCTCCTACCAGTCTGACATCCTTAAAATCAGAACGACTCGAGATTCGGCTATCCTATTTGACGTCGACCTGGGTAGAAACAGTTATTTTGAAAAATTCGGCACTTCTGAGGAATACCTGGTGAATATGGATCACTTCGCAGAGCAGTGCTCATCGGTGGGACTCGAACTCGTCCGGATACAGAATTTTGAGGAACTCAGTAGCCTTTCGCCAGGGGCGGAGAAGGAATTCTCCGACCTTTATTGTACTTGGGCCTTCCGGAAACCCGAGCAATTTTCTTTCTTTCCTCAGGTGGGCAGAGTCCATCTCTCCAAACTGGAGTTTGACCGCCAGCACATACCAATGGTCTCGAAACCCCACGAGGCTCAGAGGATTCAGAACAGCATTCGGGTGTTCTTCTCCAAAAGAGATATCCCCAGAAATAGCCTCAGCCTGATCGATATGTGCGCCTGTGTCGGCTGCGACACGATTCACTTTTCCCCCAACTTCAAGTCGGTGCTGGCCATCGAGAAGGACCCGAGCACCTTCAAGATGCTCGAGAACAACGTCAAACAGTACGGCTTGGGAAACGTGCACCTTATGAATGAGAACAGCGTCAATTACCTGCATCTCTACAGCGACCCCCACACTGTCCTATACCTTGACCCCCCCTGGCTGACCGTCGACAACAGGTCCATCACACTGAATGGAGAACCGTTTGGGCAGATGGTCAAGAACATCCTCAAGCAATTCAAGTACAAGTTTATCATTGCGAAACTACCTCGTGCCTACCCCATTCAGGCAGACCACGTTGCCTCCATCACAAAGAAAATATCACTCTTTTTCTGGGTCAAGGGAGATATATAATAAAGATTTATCGGCGCCTTCCAATCGACGTGGCTCGAACAATCCAGAACTTCTGCCCTCTTTTTAGTATAATTGACGCCAAGACTTGGCGATGTTTAAAGAAAAACCTGTTTAATAAAATATATCTGTCGCAACATGAAACTGTCGTATTGGCTCTATATTATGGAGCAGCTCGATGAGCAGAGTTTGATTCTCCTGGAAATCCTCCAGAAACAAGAAGCCGCTATCGAACGACTCGCAAATTAATAATTTTTTTTAACCGAGTTGGTGGTACATTGTCTCGTGCAACTCAGCAAACTCTGCGAGCCCCTTCTGGATGTGCTCCCACAGTGCCGGGTCCTGTGCGTAGTCCCTCGACTTGCGAGTGCCGTCGAAATCTTCGACATGCGTGCATCGTTCGAGACCCAGCATCCGTAGGTAAACCTCGCATTGGATCTTCTCGTATTTGGGAAACCCGAGCAGGCGGTTGCGCCGCCGCTTCACCTCGACCAGCGTGGAGGTGGCTTCGACGAACCCGTCAATCCGCCCCCCAACGAGCACCTTCCCACCAGAGGGAAGCTCGATGCGGAGGTAGTGTAGCTTGTCGTTGCGCCGCCCGATCTTCACGTTGGATTCCTTCTCGAAGGCATTCAGTATCTTCTCTTCGCCCACCTTGCCCCGTTCGGTGTTGACGTGCGTCCGGGTGGCTTCGGCGACAGCCGCCATTTGCGGGCCGGGAACTATGGCGGACAGCACCTCGTGGGTGGCTTTCTCTTGCGCAGTTACCGCCGCCGCATTGGGAGCGTCCACGGCCGCTTGGGCCATCCGCTCGACCACGGTTCTGCTGACCATCGCCTCATCCAGCGTGTTCTGGTCTCGAATGATCTCAATTCGCTTGTCCAGCACCTTGAGCTGCCGGGACGTGTTGCCCACGACGAGGGTCTCTTCGCTGACAATGTCCGTGATCATGCACGCCTTTTCTTGCGGCGTCGAGTCCGATTCATCGACCATGGCCCTGCGGCGACTCAGTATCTTGAGCTTGCCATCGAGAGTGTTCTGGTGGTCCTTCTTCGTCCGCTTGGCCGTCGCCAGTTCGTGTTCGACTTGCTTGCGGATTTCACGCAACTGGGATAGCTGCTCGACGTTGCCATGTGCCCTGACAAGTTTCTCGACCGTCCCTGCGTCGAACATATAGTCCTTCGTGTTTATTTTGTCTTCACTGAGGTTGTGCTTCTCCCACTGCGACCGCACTACGTCCTCTGGTGACTTCCATCGGTTGTCACCAATGCAGGCAGCCACGTCCGAGGCGTTGATGTAGATTTGAGTCATACTGTCGATATTTGTTTACAAAGCGCTTAGGCTTTAATACCCGAACCTATATTTCCCTCTAAGCGGGGCTAAAAAGACAGAAAAAGTCGTCGAAGGAAATTACATTTTGCCACCGCCCTGAGAAAAAAAAGAGTCAATTTGTCAACACATACTTCAAGATCTAACCAATGTGCCTCTGCGGGGGAAAAACAAGCATGTCCCGGGGACCTGCTGGAATTATATTTGTCCGTGAGAATTTTAGTAAAGTAGAGTTCCTACTGGGTCGTGAGCGAAGGTGGAGACTCACGCCGGCGATCGACGGAACGTACCGCAGCTGCTACTCAAAGTTTGTATACACGCACGCCTTCGGTAAATACGAACCCGATGACGATGCATCGGTGGAGGACACGGCCATCCGGGAGGCAAAGGAAGAACACCCAGGACTTATTACCCCAGAAATAGAACACATTATCCGAAATCACGGTCAGTTCCCCAATATCGTGTCATTGAAACGACTCAATTGGAAGGTTGACGACCGCAATAAGTCCCAACACGGCTGGTTCATAGTGTTTGACATCACGAACGGTCCCCAACTCGGACACGCATCCTCAAAGGATTGCCCCCTCCCCTCTATGCGATGGTACCCGACGCACTTACTGCCAAACCCCCTCAATTACCCGGCATACACAATCATAGAAGATATTTTGAAGAGTTGTGTTGTAAAATAAATGTAGGCTACCGTTAATGCCGACCACGTTCCACAGTAAGGTGGTTTTCCTGGGCAGCTCCGCCTCCGGAAAGTCCTCGCTGTGCGTTCGCTATATGGAGAAGTCGTTCGATCCATACCGAGACTGCACCATCGGCGCTGCGTTCTACACCAGGCTCGTCGAATGCCCGCCCGATATAATGAAACTCGAACTGTGGGACACAGCGGGTCAGGAGCGGTACCGTGCCCTCGCCCCGATGTACGTGAGGGGTGCCGATGCCGTCGTGATTGTGTACGACATCACAGACGACCTGAGCTACGCCGCCGCAAAGGACTGGCATGATCAGGTCGAAGCCACCGAGACCGATGTCCTCATGGTGCTGCTCGGCAATAAGACCGATCTCGAAGCGGAAAGAACCGTTCCCTACGAGACCGCCCTGGCATACGCACAGGGGGCGAATATGCCCTTCTTCGAGACGTCAGCCAAGACGGGCTTTGGCGTTTCGGAGACCTTCGCCAAGATCGTTGATAAAGTACCACGGAGAACCCGCCAACCCAATCCATTCCCCCAGACGGTGCGAATTCCCAATTACAAGAACCATTCTTTTGGGTGGTGCGGACTGTAGTTCTATGATACTTTTCCAGTTTTGACCAACTGTTTTCCTACCACAAACCACAGAACGGCCACCACAAGAGATAATCCAGCGTACATATCGCCAGCTAATTCCATTGGAACCTTCTTAATACCCATTAAGTGAGCCGCAGGTGGTAGTAGCGTCAGAAACACGTAAAAAGCGATCACGCCCTTAAATCGTTCGGCAATTTCAATTTTCGCCATGTGTATAATTATATATAATTAATATTTTATTTATAAATATTTTCGATGGATTAAAAACAGTTTTTTTAATTGGCCTTAGGACTCCAAGGTTGAGGTTTTTAGAGTATACTTTATCCAACATGTTAGAGATCGTGCGAAAACTGAATGATTTCGGAGTACTGATTAGCGAGTGCTGGTTTTTCGACGGCGAGCGTCATCGCCAGGGCGGACCCGCAATGCGAGAGTTTAATGACAACGGAACCCTTTTCCGTGAGCGTTGGATAGAGCACGGGGCTTATCATCGGTCTGACGGACCTGCGGTGACAGAGTGGGACAAGTACGATGGAAGCCTTTACACTGAGGTGTGGTATTTCGAAGGCGAGCGTCATCGTCTGGGTGGACCTGCTGAGTGTGAAACCTACCACGACTGCCGTATATACAGCTGGTATGAGTTTGGGAAACTTCATCGTACAGACGGGCCTGCAAGCCTTGAAATATCTTTGTACGGGCATCTCTTACAAGAGGCCTGGTACGTGAACGGGAAGGTCCACCGGACCGACGGACCTGCTTCGACAGATTGGAATCACGATGGCAAGACGCTAGTAGAAAGATGGATTATAAATGATGAGAAGTTCACGAAGGAGGAGTGGGATCGCAGGAAAGTCAGGATGAGCCTGCAGAACAAGGTCCTCCGAGCCTCTCGCCTACTGACACTCGGCTCAGTGTCGGGCGCATCTCCCGATGTCCTTTCTGTGATAGGAGGATTCTTATAAAAAAAATAAAAATAAAATAAAAAGTTCTTGACATAGGCGAATAGTATCTTGAAACAGGTGGTTAAGGGTGTACGGTCCTCGAGCTTCGGCCCTTAAAATATTTCGGAAACCAATAGGTACTGGGCTTTTTTACAGAAGCGGTCTTATTAGTATCACTGAAAACACAAGAATATTCAAAGCTATTATTCACGTGATCTACCGATGAATATCCGGCCTCTAATCCTAACTCCTTCTCCGTCAATTTAGGGAAAGTAGTCTCCAAACTAATTTTCAGTTTCTGTACGTTAGTGTTTTCTACATTCTGTGTAGCCGTGATTTCTGTTGCATTATTTAAGCGTCCATCGATTAAGACATTTCCGTTTTCCAGACTTTTCTTATAAAGGGTTTTATTAAATTTCGGTGGTAATTTGTCAATAATATAAGCGATTTGTTGTTCACGTTTATTTAGTTTTGCTAACTCCTTCATGATATTCTTTTTCTCGTTTGAAAAAGTCATGTTAATAGTATTTTCATCTTTGCAGTACTGAGCGCTCAGTGTCGATATTCCCATTTCTAGGACCATAGCGTCCATATTAATATGTGTATTTTTAATATGTTCCGTGATTTTCGAGAAATTCATTTTCATGGTTTTTAAACCCAATAACGGGAGGACTGCTGAATATATTTTCGAGTTAAACTCAGTTAAATCCTTAAAATAAGATTCGTTATCTACAAAATAACAATCATTTACTTTGCGGTATATTTTTTCACAATCTGGTCGTTTGGCTGAATCATTCCCATAATATATATCTGAATATTTTTTTAAAAAGTCCTCCTGCGTGGTATTTCTTACTATTACCATGTTCCCAACTTCACGTGCATGACGTATATAAGCCTTCATAAAACTCTTTCTCGTAAGTGGACATCTCTTTATGCTTCGAATATTAGTCTCTTGTTGATCTGATAAAAAATATACCGAGTTGAAGCTATTCATGGAGTTCATGTTTGTTAATTACTAATATTAGTTTTGTATTAATTACATTATAACGCTTACCTTCCCATAAATATAAACTGCGTTTTCCAATGGTCTTTGTATCTAGAGCACTTACCAAGAGGGCATTTAACAAATAATGAATTCCATTAATAGTTTCAAGTGGAATGGCGACGCCATAGAAGATGCAATCCAGGTGGGAACGGACTCGGTCTTCCTCAAAGGCTTTGTACAGAAAGTGATGGGCCTTGACGTGAAAGAACTGTACGATGCACTCGCCAGCAAAGAGATGCCGTATGTCGATCGAGCAAAGACTGAGATGCGCTACCGTGGCCACATGCTGACACGGACCAAGTTCTTCCTCACCGATACTCCCGACCCCGTGCGGATTTACAACTACACCGGGTTTCAGTACGCATCGACCCAGCACTACCGCTGCTACGCAGACTACCCCGTGGTGGCAGAACTGCTTCGGACGCTGAACAAGACGCTGACGCTCCCGTATGGGAAGCACGGGCTGCCGCAGTACAATCACGTGATTGGTACGATGTACCTCACGGACACCGACGGCATAGGCTACCACAGCGACAAGACCAAGTCGTGGGCCGAGGACTCTGGCGTGTCTATCCTATCGCTAGGATCCACCCGCGAGTTCCACCTGCAGAAAATACAGGACCAGCACACCCAGGTGTTCGTGTGCGAGGCGGGCGACCTCTTTGTGCTGGGTCCACAGGACAACGCCACACACAAGCACGCAATCGTGCCAGTCAGGGAGGAGAAGACGCTTGAGAAGACCCGGGACATCTCGCCACGCATCTCGCTGTGCTTCCGCAACATCGCCGAGGCGTGGACACGGACCGAGCTGCTGAAGAAGATCTCTGCGAGTTCCAAGGCTAAGGACGCCCGTGATACCAGGAAGGTTCACTTGCGAACTCGCAAACTTGCGAAAAAGAGTTTCTCGCTGGTGCTGGCAGAGCTGCTCGCCCGACTACCATTCTAAAAAACTTTTACGCAAAAATTGTAAAAAAAGGGGTGCTTAGGCGACCAAGGCGCTTTCAAGTGGACGAACTACTATCAAATATTTTAACTCACACAACGCTATGAATACCCGGAGCAGGACCGTTGTCGAACGCTCCAATGCACCCATCGCTATGAATACCCGGAGCAGGACCGCTGTCAAACACTCCGATGCACCCATCGCTTTGAATACGTGGAACAAGACCATTTTCGAACTCAAGGCGATGTGCAAACGCCAGAAGATAAAGGGCTACTCTAAGTTGAAACGTGTCGCCTTGGTGTATCTGCTGGATTCGAAGTCCACGGCTCCGCCTCGTGAGTACACGGTGCGGAAAGAACAGAGGCTTGAGGACGCTGGGCGCATTGGCGAACTGTTGATGCGCTTCGGCGGCACTCGGACGATGAAGGCAAGACACGCCAACCGTATCTTCAAGTGTTTGCTGGAGACACGCTTCAGCATCGACTTTAGGTTTTCTCCAGTCGGGGGCAAACCCGTTGGGAACACACCGAGTTTTTACTTTACCTCTCATATCAAGTCCGCTGAATTGCGGAAGGAGGTGGGCGATGAGGTGAATAAAGATTTCGAGGCGCTGCGTAGAACTTTGGATGATTACGATTCCAGGTGCAAAGACTACGGAATGACGATTCTCTTGTCGTTGAACCGACACCTTCCCAGCGATATGATTCGGCTGATTGCCCAAGACTTTATATGAATAAAAATACCCAGAAACACGCACCCCCTCGTCCGCCCCAAATACCCAGAAACACGCACCCCCTCGTCCGCCCCAAATACCCAGAAACACGCACCCCGATGTCTAATGTGCCTTATAATAAATCATTAAATATATAATATAGGCTATCACAAATGAGGATAGTCATACACAACGGTGTGCCTCCAACGTTTTCGTGCAGCGGCAAGAGAATGTCGATGGGGAGAGCCTACAGTGCCTACCGCAGAGGAGCCACGTTCTTTGCCAACAGGAAGACCGTCTCGCTGGATCGGTATTACGCTCAGCACTTTGGCGAATCCAAACTTCCAATGGCTTACTTCACTTACGGTCGCTTCCAACCGGGTCACAAAGGGCACAAAGTAGTTATCGATCATATGCTCGGCCTCGGAAATAAAGATGACGTCTATGTCTACGTGTCGGAGTCCTTGAACAAGCGCACTAAACCCTGTAATTATGAAGAAATATCCAAGCAGCCCTGCGAAAACCCATTGGATACGGACACCAAGATTAAGATTCTTCGGACACAGAACCCAGATGCGTCTGCAGAGAACATTAAACCGATGAGAAACCCCTTCCAATCGCTGCGTCTGCTTGATAAGTACGAAAAGCTGACATTCGTCATTGGAAAGGACAGAGAGGATGGTTTTAGGCGAATGTTCGCCCGTAATAAGAATGTGGTCGTATCGGGCGTGCCAAGACCCAAAGGCGGAATCTCGTCAACCCTAATAAGGGAAGCGGTGTTGACCGACGACCTGCCTTTCATGCGAGAGGCAATGGGGTTAGAGGACGATAAACACGACAATCTTGTAGACTCTGTCGTGCGTAAAATCAAGGCAGCGTATGTCCCAGTACAAGAGAAACCGCCACCAAAAAAGAAACCAGCGAAGAAGAGATCGCCACCAAAGAAGAGATCGCCGCAAGCCGCAAGCAAAAGGGTTAAAATGAAAAAGTGAATTTAATACTTCTTTTAAAAAATGTCTTTTTGGAAGAACCTTGGGGAAGAACCCTCCGAAGTCACAAAGACCCAATCATGGATAAGCATGTGTTATATAAAACGCTTATGTGCAAGCACAAGCTCAACCGACGCAAATGCCCCTACGGAAAGGACTGCAACTTCGCTCATTCTGTCGAAGAAATGCGGAAGACGACGATGTGCCACTTCCTGCCCCAGCGCAGTCGCAAGTGTACCTGCAGGTTCGCACACTCTGCGAGTGAGCTCTGTGGCTACCGGAAATCCACCGGGACGAGGATTTTAGACCTCGAACCGGTGGGCACAGCCACGCTGTGTAAAATGTACCAAAGCAACGTGCGAAGGTGGGGAACCGACGTGGATGCGTGGCCAGCCACTGGGTATAACTGGACAGAGTGGAAAGCATCGACCGGTGGTATTCGTCTGACCGGCGCCACCCACCAGCATATTCAGCTGGTAATCACAGACGGGCCGAAGTCGCAATAACGGCATATAAAATATTATTTAATTAGGCACGCTTGGCGTGAAGAAGCACTTCGACGAGGGGGGCTGGCCGCCGAAACAGTCCAAAGACTTCTCAAACCCAGAGCGTTCGACACTGAACATGGCGAAACTCGAAAAGTCTACCGCACGAGATTTGGGCGGATACTGGGGCTCCTTTGGGGGCTTCTCCCCAAGCATTCCATCCTCGAACATAGCCTGTTCGAACTTGCCTGTGTACCAGGAGCGTCTTTTGGCCTTTACTTTAACGACATCGGGCATTCCTCTCTCTACTTTATCGAGAATACGCCGAATGATATCGAGGCAGTGTTTCTCGTCATCCAGGGTCAGGTTCACATTCTGAGAATAGCAGGGGGGGCTGGTAAGTCCCTTGCAGTACATTCTCACTGTCTGACCACTAGAGTGACCGAACCACTGCACATACAGTGTGTTGTCGGGAAGAACCTCATACCTGATCTGACAAGGCTTCCCAGTCCCAGTGTAAACCGGAGAGGGGCACCAATCGCCTATCTTGTCCCCCAGCTCGAGATGTGCATAGGTGCACTTCCCCGCACGAGCAAAGTGGCACGTCGCCCCGCGCCTGCATATCCTGTTCTTGAAAGGCATTATTATGTTTCACTGCTTGTTTGCGCAGGAGATTACTAAGGCCAAGGTAGAGTGCATTTAATATTTTTCTTGTAGCTCAATTATCAAATCGGCCCGAACACTGGGGATACCGCCCGTTCGATGTAGTGTCCCACTTCGGGGGCGTTGTGTGCGTTCACCTGCTTGCTGATGCGTCTGTAGAACTTGACGTCCCGGGAGCGCAGGTAGCTGGCGTGCGTCCTAAACACCCCGTTGTAGCAGGGGGTGTGGCGTTTGGTGTACCTCTTCCAGTCGCCTACATACTTTTCGAACCACGCACCGAAGGGTCGCACCACAGCGGGGAGCAGTTTCTGCCCCAGGTACTCGTCGAGGTCGAAATCGTAGGCATCTTGTGGATCGAAATCGTCGGGGTCGCCCCAAGCCCTGCACTGGAACTTCTTGCGGCTCTTCAGAAGGTTGCATATCATGCCGATGCGGTCGTGCTTGCCGATATTGGCCGATGCGAAGATGTACGAGCCCTTGAGGCTGCTGTGGTATTTAGACACGTACCAGAGGAAGGCCCCGAGTTCCCGGCCCTTGTTGCCGAGGCGGTGGAAGGTCACCGAGCGCGGGAAGTCCGACTTGCGGAGCCCGCCCTTCTCGAGGACGACCACCTTGGCCTTGGCCCGGGTTTCGAGGAGATCCACCAAATAATTGACCTCCGCCTTGTTGTTGTAACTCTGCAGAACAACGGTGAGCGGTGTCTTCCGCTTGGATTTGGGTATGTCACAGGACCACATTCTGTTATTGTAGGAAAATATATTAATTCATTTCGTGAATTTCTTCGTCAGACGTTACAACCCCTCGTTCGGCACGTCGGGCATACATCCCGCACGACCCTCCCCAGGCACTCCTTGTGAAAGAAGTGTCCGCAGTTGGTAATTCTCAGATCCGCTCCCGCAATCGCCTCTAGGCAAATCGGGCACTCCTTCTGCTCGCCCGGACTGGTATACATATCCGCCATCAACTCGACCACGTGGTTCGGAAGGCGTGCGGGTTTGTTCTCGCATTTCACGAGCTTCCTGTGGAGCCGCTTGTTATCTTTTTTCAGTTCCTTCACGGTATCAAGCAACTCCTGTCGGGTTGGCTGGACGTGTCGGGGCTGAGTAACACCTGATTCCGTCCGTTCCTTTTCGATGCTTATCCATCTTTGCCGAAGCCTCCCTGCGACAATATTGATGGGCTCGCCGACGCAGAAGTCCGGGAATTCGGCCATGAATGCCGGGGCCAGATCCCTTTTCCACAGAGTCGACTGGCCATCTTCCAGCCCGGCTCTGTAGTTGTCGACCTGACACTCCAGGTACTCGGACACCTCCGGTCTGTTCTTCCAATCGAAATCCGGCATTTTAGATCTTAGTTGTTTCTTGTTCGTCTTGTATTGTCTTGGGTGTTTATTTATAAGGATACAAAAACAGCACCTTTCATGTCTCGTGGTTATACCGCAAACTAGAAACACTTATACACCTAAAAATAAATATTGTTACTCATTAATAAATGCACCAAGTGAAGGTGGAAGAAACCAAGGATGGAGGCAGGCGTGAGCTCTGGAACGTCGCCGGACCGGTGGACGTGCGATACGATTTCCATAACGGAAAACTCCTTGCGGAAACCTGGTTGAAGAACGGTAAGCAGCACAGGGATCGAAAGAAACCTGCCGAGACAAAATGGTTCGAAAGTGGAACACTGTCTGGTCTCAGTTACTACAAAGACGGAAACCTCCATCGGGACAACAAGCTACCGGCATATGTCCGACTGTGGGAAACCGGGCGTCCCAAGCGCATCGAGTGGTGGGTCAACGGGCGGATGCACCATGTGGGTGGCCCCGTATTGGCTGTATTCGACTCAGCGGGAAAGCCCACACGACAGGAGTGGGGGATAAACGGCTATCTGCATCGGCCCGACGGACCGGCTGTAGTGACGCCGAAGACTAATACGTGGTATATCGACGGTCAGCGGGTACCCCCGAGGAAGGCCCTTGTGAGCGGCAGGCGCAAGGTGATGAACGCCGCCCGTGTCACACAACTCCTGAAACCCGCCGGTGTCACACGGGCCGGTCTTGGGAATGACAACCTCGCCGAAGTGTACAAGTTTCTTTAGACGCAGCGCAACGCAAACCAATACGCCCTCTGTGGACGCATTGTCTGGTATTGTTATATTATTTTTTTATTGGATTGCTGGCATTGGGGGCGGTTCTTGTAAAGTGCTGCCCTCATGGTTCTGGCTGTAAAAACAAGACCACGATAAAAAAAGTAATTAATCATTTACGGCACTTAAAGTTTAAACACAGACATCTTTAAACAGCACGATGGTTCTCGTCAGCTACTGCAACGACACGTGGCCGAGCGTGGGCGGCGTTGCTCGTTACGACACGCAGCTGGCTCTGGCGTTTCCCGACCGGGTTTTCTTCCGAGGGCCCCAAGAGAAGGACCAAATGCTGAAGTACCTCGAGACGGCCGACAAGCCCGTTGTGATCACCGACAACCACCTGGCTTGTGACGTCCCCAACGAATACCCGCTGATCTTGGTCCACCACGGCTGTGCTCGCACCACGGCCGAACGCAACCCGTCGTGGGACAAGTACTGGCGGGATCTGTGCTGCAACGGTCAGGAGAGGATGCTGCACCACAGAGATCCCGCAAAGACGCTGATCGTGAGCATTTCGAAGAGTTGCACTGACGATTTCACCCGCTTCTTTGGGAAGGACTATCTCAAGTTCGACCGACGGACGGTGCTGCATCCCTCCGAACTCGACCAGGCGGCATACAAAAACGCCTTCGTCAACCCCAAGCCGGTGATCCTGGGCAACTGGTCACACATGAAAAAGGGGCGGCATCTCATCCCCATCCTGCGGCAAATGCTTCCGGAGTTCGAGTTCCGGCAGCTGGCGGTCCTGCCCAGGCCCGGGGAAAACCTTAACGGCTTCAATGCGAGGAAGCAGGCAATGTACCTGGGGGCCGATATGTTCCTGCAGGTCGCCAACAGCGAAGGGTTCTCGTACGCAAGCCACGACGCAATGATATGCGGCCTGGTTCCAGTGTGTACCAATGTGGGGGCGTTCTACGGCGACGTGCCCGCCGACTGCTTCGCATCGCTCGACTGGGAGAAGTGCTACGGCGTACCAGACTTCGTCTACATCACCACAGTCATCAGGGGGGCTTGGGACAGCCGGCACAGTATATCGGAGAATGCGAGGCGCTGGTACATCCACAATACCAGTTTCGACTCGTGGGCGGCAACGATGAAGGAGCTGGTTTCGGACTTCGCTGCGGAGCACGTTTGATGCATTTTTCGATGCACAAAACGTGCTTTTTTTAGTATCCTTATGAAATAAACACCCAAATAAACAAGACGAACAAACAAAACAACACCCAACGTTCAAACAACACCTCCAAAATGCCGAATTTCGATTGGAAGCACAGCCCGGAGGTCGTCCAGTACCTGGAGCGCCTGGTCGACAACTACAAGGGCGGACTGGAGCAGGGTCAGCATATTCAGTGGGCAAGGGATCTGGCCCCGGAATTCATGACCGAACACCCGGACTTCTGCGTCGGCGAGCCGGTGCAGATTGTCACGAAGAGGATTCGGGCCAAGTACCGATGCATCTTGGAAAGCCGGACAGTTGCTGTTGTTCCCGAGCCTCAACCAGAGAACGATACGACCGATGGAGACCAGCCAACCCAGCAGGAGTTGCTCAATACTATTAAGGATCTCAATAAGGCTGTGAAGGAACACAAGAAGGCTGAGAAGGATATCCGCATTATCAACAAGAAACATGAGAGCAAGATAGCACGCCTCGAGAGGACGGTGCGTGAACAAACGGATAAATTGCTGAAACGTACGGATGAATTGCTGGACGCACGCGATGAGATCACGCTGCTAAAGCAGCCGACGCAGGACCTCCTTTCAATGGAAATTTCAATGGAAACGTCTGACGAAGAAATTAAATAAAAATAAATGCCCCAGTTCGAGAGAACTAATATCGTCTACAAAAAAAACATCTCGCCTTCTGGCAAGATGTGCAACACTGGGACACTCTTAATCCAGTGAGTACATACCAGAAGCTGACTGGGGCTGCACCAAGTTGGTGAGGGCCGAAATGACGACAGAATCTTGTGCAATTCTATTGGACAACTCCGTAAGCATCAGCTGCTGCGTCTTGACCGTTTCTTCCGACTTGACCAGCCTGTTGTAATAATTGAGTTTGTTGTTGGTCAGATCGACGAGCCAGGCTCGGTGGCCTTTGGTTTTGGTGTGTGCCAGGAACTTGCTGCGACTGCTGTAAGAGTGTTCTCTGCGTGTCCCGCAGTTGCAACGAAGACCTTCGAGGGGCCACGCAAAGGATAATGTATCGACGTATACACCATCCTTGTTGAGGCTAGGTTCGTATGTGTCGGGGTCACTGACGGTTTCCATGGTGGGGTTTTTTATTAAGTTGGTTCGGCTTGTTTAAACCGTTTTGAGGACTTGTGAAACCAAGAACAGACTCGCAAGTACTACTGCGGTGTACTGAAGTATGAACACATAGAATATGTCGGGGTCACAAATGGTTTCCATCGTGGTGTTATTAACTTGGTTCGGCTTGTTTAAACCGTTTTGAGGACTTGCGAAACTAAGTACAGCGTTGCAAGTACAAGTGCGATATATTGAACTATAAACACATAAAATATAATCATACTGTGATGATAAATATATGAAACGTCGGATGCCTTCTGGTCTCTTATGTTGGTCTGTAGGATGATGTATTTGTTGAGGATGTCGGGTTCGTCGAACTTCGGCTTCAGACGGGGGGTGTTCGATTCGGTGGAAAGGAATTCTATACCTTCGTAGTTCAACCGACTCATGAAATTAGAGGCCGAGCCATAGCCTGTGGCGACATTGAAGTAGTTGATGAAGTCGAGTGTTTTAATGAGGGGGCGGACGGCGGCAATATGTGAGAACACCTTTCTCATGGTTTGCGAACATCTATCCATACACGGCAGGTGCAAGATTTTCTGAGAGAACTCGCTGTTCGGTGTACAGTCAAAGCATTGGATCAGTCTCCTGTTTGCAAGACGCCTGTAGAATACCCCTCTGTGAATCATAGAGGCGTGGAAAATAAGTATGTCACCGGGCTTGACTTGGATCTGGATACTATTGTTTAAACTGTGGATGGCTTCGAGAATAGACATTCGGTATTTTGTGTGAGACCCAGGAATCAATTCCATTGTGCTGTCGCTGTCCAAGTAGGACAAAACTGTATACACTGGGACGGGATCCACGATATCATTGTTCATCGTCTGTAGGTCTCTGTGAAAGCCAGCGGCGTCGACCGAATTATTCTTGTTGCTTATCCGGTATTTGGCACATTCCAGCTGAAGTCCAGACTTAGTGTAAAGAGAACCGAGTACTTGGGAGATGTACACTTCCATTTTTGTGTAATTTGCGGTATCGGTGACATATTTCCGGGCGTAGTCTACATTTTCGGGGCTCACGGCATTTCTAAAATGATAAAAACCGTCGCTATGTAATATTGAGAGCACCTCTGGAGGAACCTCTGGAAGTATGCTAGTCATTACAATACAAATATATATTTTATCGGAAACAAATACCTTTGTCACTGATAAAAAGAATGCTTCTTACCGCATTGTCCAACCCGAGAGATGTGCTGGCCCTGTATGGGCTCCGGGGAATGCCCCGGTGTCCGCGGTGCTCCGACACTGCGAGTCTTCGGTCCATCCCCCATCGCAAGGACTGGAACGTCCCCGATGCGTGCCTGGCCTTCGAATACGGTCATTCGACCGTCCGCATGACGGCGTGCAGCCTGAGCACAGACAAGGGCGTGTTCTACAGTTTCCGCACCGCACCGGCCGACGTGCACCCGATGTTTGAGGATCTATACGTCCGGGCGATGCTGGAGCACGCTACGCCCAAGGTCGCCCCACTTACTGCCTGGGCCTACGGTTACTTCTTACCCCGTGCTGCGGAGTGAACCATATAAGCCGAAAGACCGGTAATCGCCGCAAACAGGACAAAGCCGAATGCAGCCTGCGTGCCCTCGGTTTGGTCTGTCCTGACTTCGTCTTCGTCGTCAGTGTGGTAAGCGTTGAACTCTCCGGCCATATCTAGGAGGGTCAGCGAAAGAACGGCAGCACAGGCATATGTGACTCTCTCTCCCAGCGGAGACGACACCGCATTCTCTATAGCAGTGCCGCTGGCGCCGTGGAAGGAGTATCCTACATACGATGCGGCCGATACGGCTGTGGCCAGGGCGACCAGCTTACCCTCCCAGCGGAGGTCTCTGTCCCCTTTGGAGTCTGGGTAGGCCCACTGAAAGCGGGTCTGGTTCGTGTACGCTTTGAAGGTAATGAACTGTACGATGGACTGTAGAACGCCCGGCATCTGCGACGATAGGAGAGGGCTGAGTGCCTTCTTGAACGCTGACGCACTGTAGAGAACCTTTATCCCATCCATGATTGGGGTGGACACGAATATGTCCAGTAAAACCGTCACACAGTATCTCCAGAAGTCGAACGTCGGTAACTTACTGAAGGTGTACCTTATGCCTTTCCACGTCCCGAGACGTCTTAGACCATCCTCCGAACCAATGCCGACATCGAGCAAGTAGCCGATAATCGGTCCCAAGATAAAGCCCCACCACAGGAGAATGGCGTTCATGGTGACGGTTTCATTCCCCTTGAGAGCGGTGCTGCTGAGAAGGTACACTACAATTACACCCAGAAAGGCACTGAGTGCACTCACAAATGTTCCTCTATCGTCAATGTTCTGGGCTGACTTCCCGGCCCGATCTTTTCCCGGTATGTCTTCCTTACGTGTCCATTTCTCAGGACTGAATATAGGACTCAGGTATACTATATAGCAGAGACTGGCGATTATACCTATTGCCATAAACACCTTTGTAACGGCATCGGTGGGGGTCATATTGTTTTGGTTATTACATATATAATTATATGCGGATTTAACACTCAACTATATTGAATTCCATGTTTTGGACGGGCGACGAAGCCTTGTGTCGAAGTCTCGTCCGGATTTCCTCGCTGCTCATGATCAGCAGAGCGCTGTCGTGGTCAGAGATCCCCACTGACAGTGCCCACTGGCTGCCCAGGAAAGGTTCGATTGCCATGGGGAAAACGAGAGTGCTGAAGTAGGGTATCACCCCAGACTGTGGTAGCCAGGCGTCGCTTACCCGTTCGAGTTCGAGGGTTTTTCGGTTGATCGTATACATGAACATAACGTAAATGTACTGCTGGTGCATGTTGATTCCCTCCTTGAACCATTTGGATGCTCCTTGAAGATTCAGGTTTTGGCGCTTGGCAAGTTCCCCGATGAAGCGGTGTGCCCCTTTGCGGCTCTTGGGCTTGAAATTCTTGTAGAGCAGTTTGATGTGCCCCAAACCAATGTAACTGGTCCCAAAGGTTTGCAAGGGACTTGTGCACGCTATACCGTTCCCGGACATGCCCGGGACCAAATTCCCCAAGTGCTTGTACAGTCTCATGAAGAAGGTGCTCTTGGCTTTTACCTCGATACACTCACGACTGTTGCTTTCAGTTATACCCCGCATATACGTGAGAGGACCACACGAATACTGAAACGTCTTGGTCTTGCGACCGTCAGGAACAAATGCCCAATTCTTCTCGAACCGCCGGGACGTATCCTGACAGATAAGATGACCCTTAGCCTTAACGGCGAATCCCTCCTTAGAGTCGAGCCGAATTGGAACCGTTCCTATCATTATACACAGCTCGTCCCAGTATTCTCCGCACCGTTTCAGGACCTCCGTGGGTTTGACGTCCCATTTTTCCTGCCCCCAGGTGTAGTCACTATACTGTAAGAATAGGGTCCCCCCCCCACCCTTCACTTTCTGTCTGACGATGCGGGGGTCAAGGAGCTGTCCGCCCTTCATAGGGATGACATCCTTCCTGATGACTATCTTGTCATCGAACACCTCGATTTCGCAGATGCCTGTCCCGTCCCAGTAGTTGCGAAATTGGAAGTCCCACATGCCGACTCGCCCCTTCGGGGTGTCCGTTCTCGGTGCGGCCAGCCGGGGGACGGAACCCCTGTACCCCTTAGGGCTGGGAAAGTGTGCCCTGTATGCAACTGCGTAGACACATGACTTGCTCTTCTTTCTGAGCAGGGTTATACTCGGGTTGAACTTGATAGGCTGCACACCAGAGGGAGGGGCACGCACATCCATGCCTTTGGCCCTGCGAAACTGCTTCGCAAGACTCACCATCCGGCGCTTGGGTCCGGTGATCTTGCCCTTCCACTGATCGTAGGGAAATACCAGCAGCTTCATTACATTACATTAATATTTATTTTTTACTCAAACTAAAAGGCGCTTTACCGACAAAAATGTCTTTTTCAGCTACCATAGACACGCCGGGAAGAACTGGCCAACGAGGCATCTATAATGGAGGGGGTTTTATTCATGGACGGACGACCTTCGGGGAACCATCACTTCAGGAACTTCACCAGCAAGAAAAAGAAAGATATTCCTGACCTTGGGAACCACACAGACATAGTCCTGGACATTTTCGAAGAACACTGCCCCAAAGAGGTGCGTAAATACTTCGTCCAAACCATAGAAGAGCATGAAGACACTGACCAGTGCTACCACTCCCTGAAAAATCTGAAGAATCTCATCAGGGCTCTGGAGTGGGCGGCGAGCAAACACATACGGTGGATCCTGATGCCGTGCGGGTCGTATGGGGTGGACCCAGACTCGTCTTCGGGCATGACCGACACCGAGTTCGTGGCGGAAGTGAGGAAGATGAACAAATTGATGCGTCTTTTCAAACGCCGCAACGTGATGGTATTTATTCCCGGTCCCAATGACGACGCCGAAGAAATGAGGGAAACCAGATACGACTGGTGTCCCAGTCCGTCTCACGCCTGCGTGACGGTTGTTGAGAGACACGGGATGTTCTACGACTACACCAGCAAGGAAAGTGCTTTGAGGATGGCCCGTGCGGTCACGAAATAGCCTTAATTTAGACTGACAAGCAAGAGATGCATTTAACAACTTAAAATGATATAAAGTTAGAATCGTTACCAAAGACAAAAGTATGGTGCGCAACTTGGTTCTGGCCGGCGGTGGCTTCAATGCCTACACCATCCTCGGTGGTCTCGACGAACTGCACAGCCGTGGCGACCTAGACGACCTGGAGTGCCTCGCTGGTGCGAGTGCTGGTGCCATCCTAAGTGTTTTTCTCGCACTGGGTATCACTCCCCGTGAAATATGCGACTTCCCCCAGGAAGTGAACGCACAGTGTCTGGTGAAGCCCGATCCGCAGGCCCTCCTCACCACCGGGAACTTTCTTTCATCGGAACCCATTAGGGTTGCCTTGACGAATTTGCTAGGGCGCTTTCCGGACATTGTCACCCTCGAAGACATTCGCACGAGGATGGGCAAGGACGTTACCATAGTGGCCACCGATCTCGAGACCGGCTCGCCTGTGTACTTCGATGCCGACACAGCTGTGCAGCATTCCATTGTCGACCTGCTCATGGCGAGTGCCAGTCTCCCCCTTGTGTTTGAACCAGCCGTTGTAGGCAGCCGCACCTTCTGGGACGGCTGCGTGTCTGACCCCCTTCCCATACAGTTGTACCCTGTTGACGGAACGCTGGTGGTCGACCTTTACTACGAGACTGCCGGAGTGTCACTGCTGCTGCGATTTGCCAGGATGGGTTCAGATGCGATCACACGCATGAAGCATGAGTACCACGCCGATTACCGTACCGTGGTGCTGACGAAGCCCACTAGCCTCCGAAAAAAGGGAAGCGTCCTGGAATGCTCCACTGCCGATAAGCTGTCAATGTTTCTGAGCGGACAGCAGCAGATGCTGAAAATATTGAAGAAGGATATTAATTAAAATATTTAATTTGCGAGCAAAATGACATTTTGTCGTGGTCATAGGGAGGGCCGCTCATGCTGTTCAAGAAGGATATTAATTAAAAATAATATGTCGACACATGTTGTAGATACCAATTTTAGGGAAGCTCTGGTGCGAGCGGAGCAGACCACTTGCGAGACGGTGGCTGATGTCAACCTTCTGGTAATGGAGATTCTCACAAAGAAAGTTCCGTTCGAACACACACAGACGTATAGTCAGTCGCATATAGAAATATACGGAGATGGCCCTAGTCATTTGTGTTTGAGTCTACCCGAGTATAATGATCCAATGTTTAGGGCCAGTGTCCACAAACTTCTCAAGAAATTGTACACCCTGAAGAGGACTTTTACCCGGAAGGAAAAGTATGGGCTTCACAAACAGCAGCACCGGGACTCAGGTTTCGATCAGGTTTGCGAAGAGATATTGTACATGCCCGGACTGGGCGAAGGCTACATGGTAGCTCGGGCGAACTTCGCACACTTCGCATCTCGTTGAAAAGTTGCTTTTTATTATTTTTTTTATTATTATTGAAGACGGGGTGCGTGTTTATATGTTTTGTTTAATCTAAGAACCGGCCCACTGCGGAAAGGATGTCGTCGGATAACTTTGGCACTTGCTGACCAAGTGACAGCAGGCGGGAGGCTCGGAGAACCTTGTCCTGCATTGACCTCCTGGCCACCGTACGCCGGACCTCCTCCTCTGTGCACGCTTTCCCGTCCATGTACCACTGTTCAAGGATCACGTCGCCATCGCCATTCCAGGCATTGACAGCAGGTCCGTCCGTCCGGTGGAACTTATTGTCCACCGACCACGACGTCACCCGCAGAGTACCGTCGCTGTCCCATTCGCACCATGAAGGTCCGTCCGTGCGATGGTACTTTCCGTCCACCATCCACGACTCCGCTATCTTGGTACCGTCGCTGTCCCATTCGCACGTTGCAGGTCCGCCCCTGCGATGGTACTTTCCGTGCACCATCCACCACTCCGCTGTCTTGGTACCGTCGCTGTCCCATTCGCACGTTGCAGGTCCGTCCGTGCGATGGTACTTGCCGTCCACCCTCCAAGTCTTGAACACATTGCCATGGGCAAACGTATATAGCTCGATCTCAACTCCGTCCTCGATCCAGGTTTGAGATGTACTCATTTTGAAAGTGGGCGAAGATCACTGTTTGATGTCTTCTGGGTGTGTGCCGTACGCAGTCCTAAGGCCATACAAAAAAGCACTAACGTTTTATGTTTAACGCAAGCCTAGCGGCCCTCCGGGGTGTTGTGGAGGGACTTGGTAGACGTAACGCAAGCCTAGCGGCCCTCCGGGGTGTTGTGGAGGGACTTCATGACATCGTTCTGTCGGATGGGGAGGTTGGTTTGGAAAGATAACATATTTTACGTCCGAGGCAGGCTCTATACCAGGCCGACCCGTGATGACGAGCGAGGACTATCACGCTCTCCTCGTCAATATTACACACTGTCGGTTTCTTAAGCCAAATTAAAAACGCACTTTTTCTACTTAAAAGCAGGAACTGCATTATTAACAGGCCTTAAAAGACAGGGAACACATTCGAGTATATATAATCATAACAATGCCCAAACTATACTTCACCGGTCCCAGGGGTCCTGCCTGTTGCAAAAAGACATGGCAGCTAGACCCAAACTGGGGCTGTAACTGTACTAATTGTAGAACTGATATCCAGAATGCGAACAGCCACTGGAGGGCCGCCCCTCTCGGGTGCAGGTCTCGGTCGTGCAAGTGTGCTAAGTGCAAGAAGGGCAAGCTCCTCGGGATAATTGGCAGAGGCGACGTCGCAGCGATGACGGCTCTGCTGAAGAAGAATCCGGAGATGGTCAATTCGATATCTGACGTGTCGCCGCTGATGTACGCAGTTAACAAGGACCGTCCTACGATTGTCAAACTCCTTGTGCAGCATGGGGCGGACACTACACTGGGTTCTTACACATACACGGAACGCAGTCCATCATTTGGACCTCCATTGTACGAAATTAGAACCATAACGGCTGTAATTCCAGTGTTCTATGCCGCACTCAATCGGCCGTGCTCATTAGAAGTTGCTCTTGCTCTGGTGAGCACGGCCGACCTCAACTATTCTGTGCCCTTGTATCTCGGCGGCGGCACTGTCTGGACCGCATTGCTTCACAGGCATAAATTTCCCCAAGACGCGCATGACAATGAACGCTACGAAGCTCTGCTCATTGAGCTCTTGCGCCACATTTTCAAGAGAAAGGCAGCTGGAGACCCGTGCCCGGAACTTAACGAGCCCGGTGAGAAAGGGACGCTATTACAAATGGCGGTAGATCGAAACTTGCCGGACGCTGTCACCTATCTGATCCGGATGGGTGCGAATGCTTACGGCCCTTTTCAGGATTCGTATAGTCTCGTCAAAAAACTTGACTCGGCGAGGTTGTACGGCACCCCGATGAGCTGTTTATTGGAACGTGTATTCAAGTGCGGAAGCGTGGCTCTCGACGAGTATCGCACGCAGCCCTTGGAATTGGCGTCTCTGGCACGCATCTCCAGGAAGCACACCGATCTGAAAAAAATTGGAAAGTACACCTGGAAGCACATCTTGAGTTTCGCCTTCACGGCTCGGCCACGGGGAATCTTCCGCTTACCCAATAATGACTGCGAACTGACTGTCGCTTCGGAAGCCATCCGGGGGATGCTCATGCCGGCGCCGCCGCCTCCGCCTCCGCCCCCGAAGAACTTGTATACCGTCAATCCACTGCTACAGCAGGGAATATAAAAAATATTATATATAACAAAAATAAAAATTAATAATAATAAATAACGTCCAAGGATGATAACCGTCATTATCGTATCGTTCCTGTCCGGAACGTGCTCGACCTATCTGTATCTAAAGGCGGTGTGGTCCCAGGAACTGGACAAAGCCATCTTCGATGCCAGGCGAGCCTTTGCCGAGGAGATTCACCAAGACCTCGTTTGAAGCGGATCTTGCGCCTGCCCTTCGTTCGTACCGCAATGCTGCGCTCCTCTATGATGAGCATCCTGTTCAACATACGCACGGTCGGGGTATCACCAGGCAGGTCCAAAATCGCAGGGGGGAACCCCGACACTGTGGCTATCTCACTGTCGAGAATCCGAATCATATTGTCCATACCAAGTTAACATAATAAAGACATTTTTTTTATGCTGTTTTGTATGGCCTTAGCGCTGCGTGTAGCACTCAAACAGAAGACACAAACAAGTGATTTTCGACCACTTTCAATCATGCAAACTATTAAGCGAGAATTGAACGAGGACGGAGTTTTGATTGAAGAGACCTGGATGTGCGATGGACAGATCCATCGCACGGACGGACCAGCCTTCCGTGCGATGGATTCGGACGGAAATATATGTCAGGAAACTTGGGCACTGAATCATCGGTACCAGGGAACTTGTCTCTGGACCAGGCATCCTAACGGAAACCTTGAAACGGAGCAGTGGTTCTTCGACGAGAGCGAAGACTCGGAGAGGCTTCATCAAACAAAAGGACCTGCTTACCGAAAATGGAACGCTGACGGAACGCTGGTCCAGGAAGAGTGGTTTCTGTACGGGAAGCATCAACGCACTGACGGTCCTGCTCACCGAGAATGGTACCCGGATGGAACGCTGAAAATTGAGCGGTGGTACGTGGACCACGACTGTCGTCGCAGTGACGGACCTGCAGACATATCGTGGTACCCTGATGGAACACTACGGGCTGAAGAGTGGTGCCATCACGGTAACCAGTGGCATCGCATCGACGGTCCTGCAGTCCAACGTTGGCATGATAACGGAGTGCTGCATAAAACACATTGGTACCTGAACGGAAGGATTCATCGCATCGACGGCCCTGCAGGCCAAAATTGGCACCCTGACGGAACGCTGAGATCCAAAGATTGGCGCATGAACGGGAAGCATCATCGCATCGACGGCCCTGCATTCCAAATCTGGCACCCTAACGGAACGCTGAGTACCGAACATTGGTACGTGAACGGGAAGCATCATCGCATCGACGGCCCTGCATTCCAAATCTGGCACCCTAACGGAACGCTGAGTACCGAAGAGTGGTGCATGAACGGGAAGCAACATCGCATCGACGGTCCTGCAGTCAAAACCTGGGACTCTAACGGAACGCTAAGTACCGAAGACTGGTACATGGACGGAAAGAAGACCTCCCGACGAATGTATGTACTCGCAAGGGCAAGGGCCAAGGTCCTTCGGTCGAGCCGGCTGCTTATCCTCGCCAACGCTGTTCAATGTGTCTCAGCCGACTCCCTCTCGGTAATTGGGGGATTTTTAAAATAAAAAATATAAAAAAGTAAAATAAACAATAATAAAAAAAAGTGGCATTAGGTGTGGTCCCAGGAACTGGACAAAGCCATCTTCGATGCCAGGCGAGCCTTTGCCGAGGAGATTCACCAAGACCTCATTTGAAGCGGATCTTGCGCCTGCCCTTCGTTCGTACCGCAATGCTGCGCTCCTCTATGATGAGCATCCTGTTCAACATACGCACGGTCGGGGTATCACCGGGCAGGTCCAAAATCGCAGGGGGGAACCCCGACACTGTGGCTATCTCACTGTCGAGAATCCGAATCATATTGTCCATTTATAGGAGCAGAATAATTTTTTTTAAGATGTTATTTCCACCCGCCTGCGGGCATTTATTGAAAAACAGCTTTTTTGTATGGCCTTGGGGCTGCGTGTAGCACTGAACCAGAAGACACAAACAAGTGATCTTCGACCACTTTCAATCATGCAAACTATTAAGCGAGAATTGAACGAGGACGGAGTTTTGATTAAAGAGACCTGGATGTGCGATGGACAGATCCATCGCACCGACGGACCAGCCGTCCGCTGTATGGATGCGGACGGAAATATATGTCAGGAAACTTGGATACTGAACAATGAGTGCCACGAAACTTGTATACTGAACAGGCATCCTAACGGAAAGCTTAAGATCGAGCAGTGGTGGGTGGATGAGAGCGAAGACTCGGAGAGGCTTCAACGCACTGACGGGCCTGCATACCAATGTTGGAATGATGACGGAACGCTGGCTGCCGAAGAGTGGTGGGTGGACGGGAAGCATCATCGCACTGACGGGCCTGCAATGCAATATTGGAACGCTGACGGAACGCTGAGTACCGAACATTGGATCCTGGACGGGAAGCATCATCGCACTGACGGGCCTGCAGTCCAATGTTGGAATGATGACGGAACGCTGACTACTGAAGAGTGGTTCATTGCCACTGCCGAAGAGTGGTTCCTGGACGGGAAGCATCATCGCACTGACGGACCTGCAGTCCAACGCTGGAATGATGACGGAACGCTGACTGCCGAAGAGTGGTGGGTGGACGGGAAGAAGACCCCCCGACGAACGATTGTACTCGCAAGGGCAAGGGCCAAGGTCCTTCGGTCGAGCCGGCTGCTTATCCTCGCCAACGCTGTTCAACGTGTCTCAGCCGACTCCCTCTCGGTAATTGGGGGATTTTTAAAATAAAAATAAAATAAAAGTGCGTTTCAAAGTGGCATTAGGCGTATTGTAAGATGTCTAACAAGTAGCACACATACATTCACAATGACCACGCTTCCCCAACTTCCCATGGAACTCATCTCGAGCATATTGATGCTTCGGGAATCCCCCAAGCACGCTCAGCTCATCAAGACGTACGTATCGGAATACACGGAACTCTGGGAAAACGGCAAGACAAAGTACACCGTTTTCTTAGATTCTGCTCGTAAAATTCACAAGATCGGAGGACCAGCAATAACCGCCTGGGACCAAGACGGGAATAAGGTACTGGAGGAATGGGTAAAGCATGCGAAAATGCAGCGTTCTGGTTCTGACAAGCCGACACGCACGCTCTGGGATAGCGAGGGCAAGGTCTCGCACGAATCTTGGTTCAACCCGGGCGACGAATTCCCCTTTACGAAGGAATACAGTCACGGCAGTGCCAAAGTGTGGTCCCATACTTACGAGATATGGCTGGACGGTATCATTGACATTGATGCGGGGGGACCCAGGTATGTGCTAGAAACGGACACTGGGAAATCTTACGAGTACCCGGAGTCTAAATTAGAGTTTACGTAGATGACAGATTAAATGGTGGAAGGCAAAGGTCTACAATAAGTAATTTAAAAAAAATTAATAATCATTAAACAATGCAAGTGGTTCTACAATTCATCCTGAGCATGCTCTACGAGTACTCGGCCGGGCTGTCGTGGGCCGTTCTCAGCTACCCATCCGCTGACCCCCAGACCAGCTGCCTCAACGTGGCGTCTCCCAGTCTCAGCAGCGAATATTGGATTTCGACGTTCCGACCCTACGACCGCCCGGTGTTCGTAGGGGTCTTTCCTGCGTGGGCGGAGTACTCGTCGCTGTCCGCCTACGATTCCCAGGGCGAACCCATTCCCGGCACCACCGTCAGCAGTGCCCAGACCACCGGCGGAACCATTGACCTGATGGCCGGTGTCGCCAACGTGTCTGCATTCGAGCTTCCCTACGCCGTCATTCACAGGGTCTACCGCCCGCCCAACCGAACGCAGTGCCTCAGGGACTCCGAAAAGTTCGAGGTGCGTTTGGGCGGCGTCGCCCAGCCGCTTGCCTCCGAAACGCAGGCCAGGGACAGCGGCAAGGAGCTCGAACCCCAGCTCCAGAAGGCTTTGGGGAAGATTCACCCGGACATCCGCCCGGACACGCCGTTCTACAAGCCGAGCACCCGTGACTTCCCCGGGCTGTTCCCCAATGCGGATGCGACGTACCTGGTGAGTTCCCCCAGTCGTCAAACGGCGGGCATGCGCATCGAAGGGTGCCGCCCCGACGCAGCGCCGTGGATTAAGTACCTGGGTTTTATGACGACCGACCTGTACACCACCGCCACGGACGCCTCGATGGAAGTGTACGGGTGCTACACCGTTTTTGCAATGACTTTGGGCGAGGACCCTGCCTCGTATGGGTACGACGCAGCCAACGCCAGCCAGCACCTGATAACCTGGAATGCCGATGTGTTCCCGACCCTCGTGATGCGCATCGTCGACGTCTCCTGCTCCCTCGGAGCGTGCAAGTACGACCTGAACCAAAGCCACTACGTTCCCTGGTGGGAATGCGAGGCGATACTCGGGGATGTGTACCCGACGACGATTTTTCTCGACACGACATTGAATTAGTGTGCGGAGATTGATACTTATTTTTTTATAAGAAAGGATAGCACCCGGTGTTCTTGTAGTATTATTTACCATCCTAGACAGGCAAGTTCTCCGATAGTAAAGCATTCGAAGTATTGATCCCAATCCTCACTCCTCACTGCCGCTTGGATGCGGAGCAGACGTTCTGGGTGTCTGATGGACACCTTCTTTATGTCCTGACTCACAGTGTCCCAAGATATCCCGAACTTCCTGTGCCTCACCGCATAGGCCTTGACGGTCATGAGCCAGTTCGAATCATACAAACCCTGGTCGCACCTGTTATACACAGCCTGTTCGTATAGTGGCCAACTGTCGCCAATCAACTTAGCCATGGGATGCGTCGGTCTGGAAATCAGGATCTTGTTCACCAGTTCGATGGGAAATTGCGAAAGGGTCGCCATGGTCTCTGTAGTGCTTAGTGGGTTGTGTGATACCGTCACAAGGCCCGTGAAAATGTTTTTTATTTTTAGTCAGTTTATAGTATAAAGATGGAGGAAGACTTTTGAGTTAAAGTTTCGAAACAATATAATAGAACTACGAGCTACTCATGCTTTCCCCGCCTCTCCGTCCAACGCCATCGACAAAGATGCCTAACGGGGGGGGAGAAACGGAAACGGGGTCAAGCGACACCACCGACCGCGGTGCTGTACATGGACGACAGTGCGATGACGAGAAAGCTGTACCACCACAAGCTTACCGAGGCCGGGTTTGCTGTCGACACTGCAAATGACGGTAATGAAGCCCTCGAAAAACTCGAAAGAAACCCTGGGAAGTACGATTTCGTGCTCGCTGATATCGCTATCATCCCGTGCGGGCCGCTGGACGGCATTGGGTTGCTCCGAGCGATGAAGCAGGAGGGCGCGAGCGCGGCAATTTCGTCCGTGCCGGTCGTCATCCTCACGTCGATCGACGAGCCGAGCCTTGGGCAAACATGCGGGGAGATGGGCGCCGCCGGCTTTCTCCGCAAGCCGTTGAAGGTTACGGAGCTTCAAGAGCTCCTCGTAGGTATATTGATAATTAATTAATAACAATGGACCAACCAGGAGCATTCGCATCTCCGTGTTGCGAACCGGTTATTCCTACAGCCCCTGCCCCAAAACTTAGAACTAAAGGAGCGAAATATACCGTCAAAGGTGAGGTGCGAGTGTGGTCGGGGAAGAGGTGGCACTGCGAACACAAGAGGGAGCGGTCCACGTGCAAGGATTGCGGCGGTGCTTCCATTTGCGAACACAAGAGGGAGCGGCACAAGTGATGAAATTGTTTGAAGACTGCGGAAACAGACCATTCGTCTGCATTCGTTTCAACCCGGACAAGTACACGGACGGCGGGAAGAAAGTCGCTGGGTGCTTTGGTTGGGAAAGGGTCAAGAAGAATGGTTCTGTCGAGCAGAAAATGATAGTGAACGAGGAGGAGTTCAAAAAGAGAATCACAGTCCTATTTGATGCGATTGACGGGTTTCTGGATACCGGGACACAGAAGGAGGTCGAACTTCGGAAGCTCTTCTATGACGCAAAGTAGATGGTGTATGTATTGAGGGATGAGTGCTTTGTAAAGGATGACATCATTTGTAGTTACACCTATCAAAAAGATAAGAAGTTGTCCGAATCTGCGACTTGGATCGAAACCGTTCAACGATACACTAAAAAAGGAATTGGTAGTCGGATCGGCAATGGCCGTGGCGACCATACTGATATCGGGTCAACATCACCACCTGACGAAAGAAATGTGTGCGAAGATTTATTTTATTTTATCTGCTGGGAATTAATACCTTCCTCCATACAAAACAGCACTTAGTGTGATCCGATGTGCTTCGCCATCGTGGCCATGATTTCGTAGCGATCGCCGGCGAAATACATCGGGCCGTAGAGTTTTCGCTGCTCGAAGCACGCCGACAGATCGAGCAGCAGGCGGTTGTACACATCCGTGAGGCGATTGCTGGGCACCTCGAACAGCATGATGTGGCTGTGGTCCAGCTGGGGCGAGTGGGCCTTCATGAAATCGCTGCGAGTGTGACCGACCAGATACATGTTCTCGCAGTCCGACACCCTCGCAAAGGCTGGAGTCTTGTTCATAAAAATGTAATGCGACGTCATTCTATTTTTACACGCAAGGAGACTTTAAGTGTTCACAAGTATCCCCGGATGGTCGGGACCAGATCGAGGGGGAGGCCTCGACCTTTGCTCTTCCAGCCGACGGTCACCACGGCGGCCGCCTTGGACTCTTTGAAGCTGCTTCTTTTGTCCGCAATAATCTTGGTTATTTTCTCCCCCACCCCCGAGGACGCAAGCGAATTCACCAGTGTGTTCACTCGGAGAATATACTCAATGTCCTCGCCGTTCTCGGCGTACTCCAGGTCGACCCCGACGTAGAACCGCTGCTTAACGTACCTGCGGATGATTGCCCACACGCACATCTTTATTCTAAGCTTGTCGCCTCCCTTTTTAGTGATTAAACCCTCAAGCAGCTTGACGGTGAGCGGTGCCGGGTAGTCGGCCAGATCCTTGAACTCGTTCCGCCCATGTCCCTGTGGTATGCCGCTGGCAACCGCCTTGAGGATCTGTCGCAGCGCCTGTCGGGCCCAGTTCGTAACCTTGGCGGAGCGCATCGGCGACTCCGGCAGCTTCTGGAACCACGGAGCCTGCGTTGGGTCGCCGGGCACAGTGTCCTCGAGGTCTGTAAGCTCCCTAAGCTCCGGATCTCCCCATTTCTCCTGGAACTTGGCGGAGGCTTTTAGAAACCGCCTCTCTGCTTTGATGGCCGCATCTTGGATTTTCTTCCGCTTGCTCTGACTGAGACTCCCGACCTGGGCAGCGTGCCACTTCCTGGCCGCAGTCAAGTATAATTCGTTCTGCAATGCCTGATGCTGGCGTGCTCGAAGGTACGCCTCCCTTTCCTTGAAGAACCGGCGGAAATCGGCGTCGACCGACATTGTCGTATATTACAGCTTAACAATATTATATTTCCTATCTGTAAATGCCTCTTCCCCGCAAGTACGTTCCCAAGAGCCTCACCCCCAGAGACAGGCGTAAGCAGATAGCCTCCATCCGCAGCGGGACTCGCCGACCTAAGGTGGGATCATTCAAGAGCCGCCGGAGCGGTTGGGCGGTGCGGTTCGAGAAGAAGTACGGCGTGAAGATCACCGATACCAAGTTCATCGACCGGCACATCCTCCGGCGCCCGGGCATCGACGGCGTGCTCGACAAGGGGAGGGGGGCGTACTTCTCCGGCGGCAGCAGACCCAACCAAACGCCCGACTCGTGGGCCTACGCCCGCCTGGCGTCGGTGATACTCGGCGGTCCCGCCCGGAAGGTCGACAACGCCCTGTGGAGCAAGTTCAGGGTCACCGGTCGGGACGAGTACGACCAGATCGTCGCCGGGTTCAAACCCAGCTTGACGCCCCGGCAGATGTTCCGGATGGGTTCGTTCGGCGGCACCTACTGGCGACCCATCCGCAGCGGGGTGGTTGGCAAGAGGCTGTCCGGACAGCACCGTAAGTACCCCAAGTCGTGGTGGGTCGGAATCCCCGACCGCAAGATGACGCTGGCCTTCGACCGGTACGACAAAAGTGTCAACCGGTTCAAGGTCAAGGTGGGAACGACCCTGCAGTTCTGGGAGTCGAAGAAGTGGATCACTGAGTACCACCCCTACGGCTGGGTGCAGTGGTACTGCGACTGGTGCGTTGGGAAGCGCTGTGTGGACGACGTGCGGCAGATCAGGCGGTGGGCGGCACTCGCCGGGCCCAAGGGCCGCTTCCGGAACATGCTGATCAATATGGTCCGCCAGGGCCGTGAATCGCCCAAGATACGACAGACGCTACAGCACTGGGCGTGCCGTGTGACCAAAGCCGATGTCAGGAAGTGAGTATTTAAATGCTGATTTGCATTTCAGCTGTATTATTTGTATATATCAGATATTGTATATCTTATCTTGGAACCTTTTAATTATTATGGGCAACACGTTTTTATTCTTGTCGAACATCACGCACTTCCTGTTCAACCTGTCGGCCACGAATCCAGTCGTCCCAGAGCCACATACGGGGTCCAATACGGTATCGCCTTCGTTCGTAAACATTAGGATAAGACGTTCCAAAAGTTTCTGTGGTTTCTGCGTGGGGTACAACCGCGGGTCTTTTTGAGTCCGTGTAATTGAATGGATATCATCCCACAAGTTCGACAAGGGCTTCCCATTGTGCTCGTGTTTGTACACTTTCTGGTACATGTTCCTGCTTTTGGGAACGAAGTGAATACGTTCTTCCAACATTAGTTTTTTTACAGCATCCTCCGGTATTTTCCACCCATATGGGGTTTGGTACTCGACGCCATCGTGGGTTATTGAGTAGGCGTGACCGCTTCGAGTCCTATCATGCTTTAGAGCTCCCAAACTATAGCTGCCTCGGGCGTCAGTATTCTTAAAAGCCCACACCGACCCCTCTCCAATTGGGACGGTCAGTCGATTGAATGTTCTCTTGGTGTTGTAAGAATTGAACAATATATCAATTACCGCACCCAGTTTATGTTTGACTGTGTTTTTGCCGTGGCAGCGTTTCCATAATATTTTCTCCACGTTTTTGAAATTACTTCGCAAGACCTTTTCCACAATGAAACTGTTCTCGGAGGAAATGTGAACGACCAGGGAACCCGACGTTGACAAAGTCCCCTTCAAGTTCCCGACTAGCAGGGATAACCAAGCCTCGTACTCGTCCGGACCCCATTTGTCTTCAAACCCAACGGTGGAGTTACTGTCAATCGTAAAGTTCCTATTGGTGTCGTAGGGCGGGTCCATATAAATGAAATCTACCTTTTGAGTCATCGCCGTAGCAGCAGTGAGAGCGTCGTCGACAACGACCGACACATTATCGTTAATGACTGTGGTAGACATTGTGTATTGTAAATTATAAATGATTATTATCTTAATAGAACTTTTGCGGAAGACTGTGGGTTATAGATGCATTTCTTCCTTGCAATATCTGCGATGCCACATTACGGCACGCTCGACACCAAATCCCAAATTGTTCGCTTCCTTGTAGGCCTTGAAATACTCAGTCAGTTCCTCGTCTCCCTTTGCGTGTAGCTCTTTTTGCTCCTCAAAAATCGCCCGACTGATTTCGTTCTTGAACCACTGGATCGATTCTCCGATCCGCTGGGCCTCTTCAAGAATGTGTCTCCATCTCTCGTTCAATTGCTGGTATGGAATATCAGCCACGTTGGTATACGGTATTACGGAACCCTTAGATAAATTCTCCTGGGCAGAAAGCAACTGATGGTTGTCCCTGGTGTCCGAGCCGCCATACTTGAGAGGCATGATGTGGTCATCATGCTGGTCCTTAGCTTTATTCTTGTATTCATAGCGTCCATCCGGCCGGTACTTTAATGTTCTGTCCCCAACCGATCTACCACACATGCTTGAGCATTTGCGACATACATTGTGAATTCCGTTATTCATCGACGGAGAAAGGGTGAAGAGTTCTACCGTCACCGAGTCTAGACAAGTGTTACACCACCGGGTGGATAGACGGAATTCCTCCCTGTACTGTACGTACCCGCCCACATTCCTCTCTCTGTTCGTTTTAATGCGTACCGGGCGCCTCCTATTGTCACAGTCTCGACAGGAGCTCTGGAGCCCGTCTCCTTTGGGGATTGAGAAGACACCGTCGTCGTTTTTAACGCCCTTAAAACTAAAGCTACGAATCGGCAGCCTTTCAGGTCCATTCATATGCCTTACCCCTGTAGCCGAACCCGATATATTCCCGAAATTGCAGATTTTATGGGTGATACCCTTTTCCTTTTCGATGAACAGGTACTTTGCCTTACTATATGCTGCACCGTTTTTACCCAAATTATTATTCACGACCCGTGTCCGTCGTATCACCTCATTGCCCTGCGCCTTGTTGTTGCCCTGCGCCTTGTTGTTGCCCTGCGCCTTGCTGTTGCCCTGCGCCTTGTTGTTGCCCTGCGCCTTGTTGTTGCCCTGCGCCTTGTTGTTGCCCTGCGCCTTGCTGTTGCCCTGCGCCTTGTTGTTGCCCTGCGCCTTGTTGTTGCCCTGCGCCTTGTTGTTGCCCTGATGGGTGTCCATGATTTGTTTTTATATAGTCGAACGTTTCGTTCTTGAGGTGATATAAAAATACAAAAAAACGATACTCGGCGTGAAAACCACTTTCAGCAGTACATGTGCCGCATCGATTCGCTCATCCCCCGCTTGTGTTTGTTTTTGTAAACTTTGAACAGGGCGTGCCCGTCGGTGATGTCCTTTCGGGTGAGCCGCCTCCGTTCGCTCTGGCTGTCCAGGAACACCCGCTTCGAGTGGCACACCTTGCACTTGTCGAATAGAATCATCGTGTCTCCCCCGTTGTTCGAGAACATGCCCGATTCCACGCCGTCCCGCAACTGCTCGGCGAGCCACTCGGCGGTGACGTCTTCGGCGAGCTTCCACTCCTGCGTCTGCGTCTGGTGCTGCAGGATTCGCACGAGGTCGGTCAGGCTGTACGGCTTCAGGCGGAACCACCACTGGAAGCGCCGCTCCAACCCGGGATTGGCACCGAAGAAGTTTTTTTTCAGTTCTTTCTCGTACCCTGCGATTATACACATAAAGTTCTCCGGGTTTTCCGAGAGGAACTGATTTATCGTGTTTATACATTCCTTCGAAAAGGAGTCCCGCCCGCCCTCGTCCCCCAGGCTGTACGCCTCATCTATCAACAGTACCCCACCTTTGCTCGCCTCAAGCACGATCCCCGTTTTGATCGCCGTCCCGCCCAAGTACTGGTCCACCAAGTCGCCCCGAGTCGCCGAAACGACGTGCCCGATGCTGAGGAAGCCCATCTTGGCGTAGATCGCCGCCATCTTCTCGATGGAGGTCGTCTTCCCCATCCCTGGCGGCCCCGATATCACAGTGTGCATCATCTCCTTGCCGTTCAGACCGAGGGTGAAGAACATGATCTGCCGAGTGATGTCGTCCTTGAGCTCGTCCAGGCCCACCATGGAGTCGAGGTCCTCCAGCTCTTCGATACAGTCGACCAGGGTCATCACGCCGGTCTTTTGCTTGCGCCGGGACTTCTTGTGGTCCTTGATAAAGTGAGCCAGCCGTATCAGGTCCTTCAGCGTATTTACATCGCCCTCGAAGCCAGTCAAGTCCAGCGGCTGCTCCCGAGTGGCCCTCTTCCTCTTGGGCTTGGGCTCAGCGGCTCCTCGATCTTCGTCAAGCCCCCTCTTCATTAACGATGTGGAACATTTTAATTCTATTTTCATTTGACTGAAATATAAAACCTCCGTTTAATTCACTTTCACTAATTGCATTTTCCACAGTGCTTAAGAAACCATCATCCACACAATCAGCAGCAACACACACACACACACACACACACACACACACACCTACACTTCAGTCAAGTTCGCAATGTCTCCCTACAACCTTCGCAAGCAGGACCTGTACCAGAGCCAGAGCGACTCGGAGTCGAGCCTCGAGACCAACGATGCGATGAAGGCCAACTTCACCGAGTCTGCGGACAATGTGGCCCGGACGCTCCAGAAGATCAAGAAGAACATCTCCGAAAAGAACTACTCGAGCATCACGAAGAGCCTCGAGGACCTCGAGGACTACTACGAGCGGTGCATCCAGGTGCGGATCATGCATTGCAAGACCATCACCGAAGATGCCGCCGAAGCGGCTACCAAGGCGGCGGACGTTAACGAGACCCTGACCAAGCGGGTCATCAAGGTCCGGGATGCGGCCCTCCGTCGCAAGTTTCAGGCCCGCTTCTGGATGGGTGCCTACGCCCTCCGGGAAATCGAGGTCTGGTTCCCCGGCATCACCCGTGCCGCCTTCATTGGCTGGGTCGTGCCCATCGTTCGGGAGGTCATCCTCGGGGCGTCCACGCACGCCGTCGTGGCCCGCACGATGATGATGACGGTCCTTGTCGGTCAGGTGCTTGCGAGCATCAGCATCGTGCAGAAGATCAAGAAGGTTGCTGGATTCATATTCTAAGTCATTGAAATAAAAAAAGATAAATTTTAAATAATATAAAAAAAAGCTGCCGCATTAAAAACAAGTTAAACCCAACACCGCCCCACCAAAATGGTGGGTTAGTGTTGCGTCAGATTTCTCGATGGCCCAGTGCCGTTGCAAGCACATCTACTCCAAATGATTGTGCGGCGACCAATTCGCACCTTTGCGGGTGCCCTTCCTGGAGAGAGCCTGGCGGAGACGATTGAGCGCATTACTCGCCCCCGGCCCCCCCACGGTGTCCTACCACCGAATCGGCGAGTTCGCCCTGCGGGAAAGCGGATCCGCCTGGTCGTGCTCTTGTCCGGAGTTTGACGTGGCCACTGGCGAGCCCTGCGTGCACATCGTCCGGCACCTGTTCTGAGAAACGAGTCATAAAAAAAAAATCACTGAAGGTAATATAATACACCAGCATGACCAGCATGGTCATACGCACCGGACACGATGCCACCAGGACTAAAATTTTCGACCTTGACAAAGAGCATGTCTTCAATAACAACTTCATGGTCGGACTACAGACGCCGGTCCTCTCGGGCGGGGCGACGGTGGCGTACCTAATAATCTACCTCATTAATCCGAAGAAGAACCCTGCGACGCCCGGTGACAGAGACACCGAAAACGGAATATACGCCTGGAATACAAGATTCTTCCGAGACAACCTTGACCGCATGGTCATCACGGACACCGAAGGGAAGGTGCTGTGGAGTCTCAGGAAATGGTGTATCAGCGAGAAACTGGCGTGCTACGGTAAGGACCTCTCATACAAATCGGACATTCTCGATCTGTTGGAAGTCAAGGAAATAACGATAGAACACATACCCAATAACCACAAAGCTCGCATCTCCGCCGACCTCAAACGGGGGGCCGCATCATTAGAGGCGGGAGGGCGGGAGGCAGATATCCACGTAGCCAAAAAGGCCGTCATCGATGCACAGAAACTTGCCGAGCGCAGTGCCAACGCTGTGGAAACCGGCATCGCTGCCCTCGGCGACAATTCTGCACGCACCAAGGGCCAGGTCAAGGACCCGAAAACGCTGGCGGAGTTCGTTATTTATCTCATTTACACTTACTTGGACCCGGCGAAGAAGCTGGGAATATCCGATCTTTATGAATTAATTGAACATCCAAAGAAAATACTGTCGACTCTGGTGACCGTGCTTAAAAAAGTAGCGTTCCTACCCGTGAGCGCACTGGCGCGGAAGAACCAAAGGGCAGACATTACGGCGGTAGTTTCACAAACGCAACTGACACTGGGCGAGACGGTTATTATCCCGGCGGACCTTCACTTCTTCAAGGACCTCAGCGGAGGTAGCCGAACCCACATTGACAATATACTCAACAACAACTATTTTTTCCGCAACGCACGGCAGCTAAAAACCGTTCCCATTTTCACTCCTTCCGTCGCTGTCGTCGCCCCAGTCGCCGCAGTCCCCTTTGGCAGGAAGCAGGCCCTGCGTCGAATGCCCGGTGTCTCCTTCAAGAACGGAAGCTTCTCCAAGTTCGGGCGAAAAATTACCGTCGGATCGGCATTCCGAAGCTACGTTGGCGGACGGTAGTCTAGATATTAATTTTTTATATTTTATTTTATTTACAAGAACCTCATAATGTGGTATAATACATCCGTGGGAGCGGTCGTGTAAACCGTGAAGTGAGCCTTGGAAAGCACGGCGACCTGCGTGAGCACGGCGACCTGTGTGGCAGCCTTCTGCAATATTGCCTGTCGGAAGAAGCGGCTGATGATGCGGGAGGATGCCGCACGGTGCACCTTACGCAATCGACGGGGGAGTTTGGTCTCGAGAAACCGCAGCGCTTCGTCCATCCACGCCGGATGGTAGCCAAGATCTCTGCGGGAGTTGCGGACCCAAACGTACGCATTGAAGCGTAGGTCTACAACATCACAGCCGACATCGACCATATCCTCGGCGATTCGCAATCCCTCGTGGATGCGTTCCACCAACTTGCGGCTAAGTTTTTTTGCAAGCCTGGCTCTGTCGATGGCACACTGCGTCTTGTGCTCTGGCCAGTGCTGGCGCTGACACTCCTTGCTGCAATAACGAGGTTTTTGACAGTGGGCACATGCCTTCAACGGCTTGGTAAAGGTCTTCGCACACGCCGTACACGTTCGAATAGAAACGGAAGGGGCGACACTGTCTCCATTTGAGAACCAATCGCACTGTGTTAGGACTCCCTCGTCGTTCCAGCGGCGGACCGCTGGACCGTTAATGCGGTGCAATTTCCCTTCCAATGACCAAACCTTTATAACCAATAGTCCCTGGTCGTTCCACACTTTCAGCGCAGGGCCGTCGATGCGATGTTCGACTCGAGACATCTGCCAAACCTCACGAAGCAATGCTCCCTGGTCGTTCCACACTTTCAGCGCAGGTCCGCCTACGCGATGATTGGATCCCTTTATTACCCACTGCTCCGACAGGCGGACTCCCTGGTCATTCCAGGATTGACGTGCAGGACCACAGGTGCGATGAAGTTCCCCCAGCGAGGCCCAACGCTCCATCGTCAGGATTCCCTGATCGTTCCACAATCGAAGCGCAGGGCCGCCGATGCGATGCAATTTTCCTTTAAAGACCCACTCCTCCTTCGTGAGGATTCTCTGGTCGTTCCAAGTTCGACTCACAGGGCCGTCAATGCGATGCGCTTTTCCTTTAAAGACCCAGCCCTCTTCCATCAGGTCTCCCTGGTCGTTCCAAATTCGATGCGCAGGCCCGTCGGCACGGTGCAATTGTCCATTCAAGACCCACTGCTCAGTCCTCAAGATTCCGTTTTTGTCCTGCGTTCGGCGGGCAACGGCGTCCTGGGGCCGATCGGCTTTCAGTCTGCTGTGTTTGCTGTGTCTCTTTAAAGGCATGATGATGTATGAATGTATTATACGTAAGTGGTATCCCAACGCCAAAGGCCTGTCAAGACTGTAATTTTTAAAGTAATTTAAAAAGTGCATTCCAGATCGGTCTTAGAACAGGAGGAGGAGGGTAATTAGGCAACACATCAATGAATAACATGTACACACATCTGGAACTTATCGAGTTCAATGAGCATCGTCGGCTGCAGGAGGCAGAAAGTGCCAGGGAGTTCAAGGTTCTAATTGAGGAATTAGAATTCGGACCCCGGACAAGCCACGGAGCAGAGGCGGTGATTAAGAAGATACACTCTGCCCTGTTTAAGTCCAGCAATCTGGTGGTAGAATCCAGGCCGACAGTCTACCACCTGCTACGCAAATACAGCAGGGACATGCGGCGGCTGCGCATAGCCGAGGAGCAGGAGGTCCGGACCGAAGCCCTCAGACTGACCGAAAGGGTTGCGGCTCTGCGTATCCATCCCAACGCCTGGAGGCACATCCTGTCTTTCGGCCCCCAGTAGTTGCTAAAAAAAATAATAAACATTTAATCGACCTTTTCGAGACGGCGCTTATCTTCGAAGTTCCCCTTGAAGGGGTAGTTATTTGCGTAGTGGGTAAACGTCACATTTGAATACAGGTACACTGGGATCTCAGCCCGCTTGCAGAGTTCACAGAAACCGTAGTCCTCGCTCATGTAAATCCCACGGACGATGGGACAGGGGAAGAGGTCGTAATGCTCGCTACGGGCATTCTCGACGGACTCGTACATTGGCATGTTGTTCGTGTATTTGGCGGCGACGCCCGACTTCTGTATCTTTTCGATAGCCGATCGCCGGATGAGCATGAACCCTCCTGGTAGGTAATCCGCCAAGTACACACCATCGACTTTTGTAGCCATCACCCGACCCGCATTGGCAAAGGAGAGACCGTAGGGAGAATCGTCATTGACCTTCTTGGGGTACGTCCCCCCCACCACATCGACGCCCAAACCGAGCATGGCGACCACCGCCTTGGGGTCGAACTTGAGGTCCGTATCCACGAACATAAGGTGGGTTGCGTCCGTTTGCATAAAGAGAGCTGTGGCACCGTTGCGCCCCCTACTCACCAAACTCTCGCATGCGATCGTAGCGAAGCTCATGTCGATGCCGTGTGTGTGCAAAAACCGGCTCAACTCGAGCATAGACGTCATATAGTTGGTGTGCACCATCCCGCCGTATGACATGAATGGAATGAATAGCTTGACCATGGTGTAAATTAGTTTATAGTCGTAAGTTCAATTGAATATCAATGATAAACAATCATAACTTTAAGTTATCTAAGGTTTCATCTGGATCCCGTGCCGTGCGCAGGAAATTGCTCATTAAGCGGTCACGGTTCGCTTTGGAGAAAACGAAGATGACGCACTTGATGCGAAATTTGAGTGTATCTAATCGAGCAGCGCCTGCTCACTCCCAACAAATGTAACAGCCCCCGATGGCGGCCACAGGTACCACAGGCCAGGATAGTCCGAATTTCGGGAGTTCCACTGCTGTATTATACTGTGAGCACAGTGCCACTGACTGACGGGGATGTTCAGGTCGTGTAGGTTCCAGGCCTGCAGCGATTCGCATCGGGGCAGCACGAGACCGTATAGCGCTTCCTCACTCACGGGGGCACACATCACCCTGATGAGCTGTGCCGCCATGTATATCATGCCGTCGAGAACCTCCTCGAGAGCCATCTCGGCCCATGAGTCCGCCTGCGTCCCCCACTGCCGTGTATCGTCGGCGACCCGGACGCCATGGCCATACCGCTCTCGCCCGAGGGCCATACGCCTGTTTATGATTCGGAGGATCTCTTCATTCTGGTCCATCATGTTTCGTGTTACAGTTAGTAGGCTGGAACTTTAAGTGCGTTTCTTGCGTTTCTTCGCACGCACTTGGGAATTGGACTTGACGGGTAGACAGTCGAGGTAGCTTTTGAGGGGGTTGGCGTCGGGCAGGCCAGACGACTTGCTGCATTTGAGGAGGACGGTCGCCTTGCGCTGGGGGCTGACGTACCTCATGGACAGATGGACTCCGCCGTTCTGGAGCAGCAGTATGCCCAGGAAGGAGTTCCGGTTGACTTTGTTCCTACTGAGGAGGTCGTCGACGACTCTGCGGTGGTCGCTGATGAGTTTGTAGAAATGCTGAGGGTATTGCTTTTTTAGGGATGGTTTGAAATCGTCCTCCAGGAGGAGTTTCTGTGGCAGACTGTCGCCGACGCCGTACTTATAATCGAAGGTGTTGTAGAGCTTCACGCCTTGGAAATCGCTGAACGCCTTGATCTTCTCCCAGACCCGCTGCAGTGCGTGGTAGGGGAAGTGATATTCGTAGTCGAGGTTCGCCTGCATCCGGACCTTTTCGCCCTTGATGTGCTTGTCGAGCCATTCGGCCCGCCCGGCAACGGTGCACCGTAGGTTGAGCATGGACTTGAGCCAGGTCACGACAAGGGGATGTTTGGGTTTGGAAGCGAACAGTAGGTTGTTTTCGACGACGGGGTATGCCTGTCCGTAGAGCATATTATTGGGATTGTAAAACGCCTGGAACGTCCAGCCCTTTTC
>Ga0209502_10000192_pt1:67500-69091 | contig 69091 bp, 70 predicted proteins | sample ArcticOcean_MG_C_10_FD_187442 | JGI IMG/M metagenome (GOLD analysis project Ga0209502, IMG submission 187442) | Marine microbial communities from western Arctic Ocean - ArcticOcean_MG_CB11_90 (SPAdes) (version 2) | ecosystem: Environmental > Aquatic > Marine > Oceanic | place... | reverse complement strand
CAACCCTTGGGACGTACTACCGCCCCAGGATGCGATGAGCCGACATCGAGGTGCCAAACCTCCCCGTCGATGTGAACTCTTGGGGGAGATCAGCCTGTTATCCCTAGAGTAACTTTTATCCGTTGAGTGACGGCCTTTCCACTCAGTACCGTCAGATCACTAAGACCGACTTTCGTCCCTGTTTGACTTGTAGGTCTCACAGTCAAGCTTCCTTATGCCTTTACACTCTAGATACGATTTCTACCCGTTCAGAGGAAACCTTTGTACGCCTCCGTTACCATTTAGGAGGCGACCGCCCCAGTCAAACTGCCCGCCTGAAACTGTCCTTTGACCAGATAATGATTCAAAGTTAGAAATCTAACATTAGAAGAGTGGTATCTCACTGATAGCTCCAATATTCCCGCAAGAATATTCTCAACGCCTCCCACCTATACTGCGCGACTAAAGTCCAATTTCAATTTCAAGTTACAGTAAAGCTTCATAGGGTCTTTCTGTCCTGGTGCAGGTAGTCCGCATCTTCACAGACAAGTCTATTTCACCGAGCCCCTCTCCGAGACAGTATCCAAATCATTACGCCTTTCGTGCGGGTCGGAACTTACCCGACAAGGAATTTCGCTACCTTAGGACCGTTATAGTTACGGCCGCCGTTCACCAGGGCTTCAGTTATCAGCTTCGCTAATGCTAACCAACTTCTTTAACCTTCTGGCACTGGGCAGGCGTCAGCCCCCATACATCGTCTTACGACTTAGCGGAGACCTGTGTTTTTGATAAACAGTTGCTTGGATCTTGTTATTGCAGCCTTACGAATAAGGCACTCCTTCTCCCGAAGTTACGGAGCTATTTTGCCGAGTTCCTTAGAGAGAGTTATCTCGCGCCCCTTAGTATACTCTACCTACCCACCTGTGTCGGTTATGGTACAGGCATTCTTTATTTATGACAGTGCAAGCTTTTCTTGGAAGTATGATATACACCACTTCAACGCCTTAGCGTCTCGTACTCACGTCTCAACTCAAAGCGTTTTCGCCGCTTCTCAACATCTCGAACGTTTAAACCGGTAACCAATATCCGGCTGGCTTAACCTTCTCCGTCCCTCGTTGTCAATAAAAAATGGTACTGGAATATTAACCAGTTGTCCATCGACTACGCTTTTCAGCCTCGCCTTAGGTCCTGACTTACCCTCCGCGGACGAGCCTTCCGGAGGAAACCTTGGGTTTTCGGGGTATAGGATTCTCACCTATATTTTCGTTACTCAAGCCGACATTCTCACTTCTGCTTCGTCCATATCCGCTTACGCTAATACTTCGACCTACAACAGAACGCTCCCCTACCGATATATTTCTATATATCGCACAGCTTCGGCAAATTACTTAGTCCCGTTCATTTTCGGCGCAGGTTTACTCGATCAGTGAGCTATTACGCACTCTTTAAAGGATTGCTGCTTCTAAGCAAACCTCCTGATTGTTTATGCACTCCCACCTCCTTTATCACTTAGTAATTATTTAAGGGCCTTAACTGGTGCTCTGGGCTGTTTCCCTCTTGACAATGGAGCTTATCCCCCACAGTCTTACTGGCAGACTGTACACTTAGTATT
>Ga0209502_10000192_pt1:0-62500 | contig 69091 bp, 70 predicted proteins | sample ArcticOcean_MG_C_10_FD_187442 | JGI IMG/M metagenome (GOLD analysis project Ga0209502, IMG submission 187442) | Marine microbial communities from western Arctic Ocean - ArcticOcean_MG_CB11_90 (SPAdes) (version 2) | ecosystem: Environmental > Aquatic > Marine > Oceanic | place: Arctic... | reverse complement strand
AACACAGCAAGTTGCGCTAACATTTTTCTATTTAATTCAATATTTGATTTTTTAAAATTATGAATTGCGCGGCTATAGGTTAATCCATTAACACGTGATGCTGCATTAATACGAGTAATCCAAATTCTTCGGAACATACGTTTCTTTTGTTTTCGGCCCACATATGAATAACGTAATGCTTTCATTACTTGCTGATTTGCTACTCTGAAAAGTCGTGAATGAGCACCTCGGTACCCTTTTGCTAATTGTAAAATCTTTTTACGACGTTTTCGAGCGACGTTTCCTCGTTTGACTCTAACCATTTTTAATTTTAATAAGGTAACATTAATTTAATAGGTTTACTATCTCTAGTATTAACACAGATAGTTTGTGACAATCTTCTTTTTTGACTATTAGTTTTTTTTCGTAAAAGATGACCTTTATAAGCATGACGGCGTAAAAAATTACCTGCGCCTGTTTTTTTATAACGTTTTGCTGCGGCTTTTCGAGTTTTTAATTTAGGCATAAAATTTTGGATTTTTTAAGAAAAGCATAATTGTTTTCACTTGATTAAATATACCTAACTAAATTTATATCTATATATTAAAACGATCGAGTGATTAATTATACTTCTAGAATATAGTAAATGATTAAAAATATATTATGGAATTATATTTTTTTTGTCAACAAAGAATAATCCTGATCATAGGAAATTTTCAAAAATTATCAATAAAAAATAATGAATAACTTGTTTAGATTTCTCTAAAACAAGTTATTTGAAAAGCTTGTTACTCTTCAATTTCTTCAACAATTTCTTGTAACTCATTTAATGCAAAATTATTAGAATTTGTTCCTGCATAATTTACACTTTCAAAACGTACTAAAGCTGGATATCTAATTCCACTTTGGTCAACTGTTGCAACTGTTCCAATTTGATTAAACCAATAAGATTCTTTTCGTAAAATTTTAACTTTTGAATTACGACTAATCATATTTTTATTTTTCTCTTAATTTTTATTATTATTATATACTTTTTATAGTAATTTTAACAATAAAAGTTTTAATAAAAGACATATACGGAATTGAAATATTATGTTGTTTTCAAAAATTCAACTATGTTATAATTATTAGTAATATAAAATTAGTATAATAAAAATGAATCGAAATACATTAAGAAATATACTTATCGCGATTATTTTATTCAGCGGAATTAGTGTAGGAATTAAGAAATTTAATTTACTGGGATTTGAAAGTCCTGAAAATATCCGAAATACAGCTCAATTAAACCAGAACGTTGTTAGCTCAAGAATGACTTATGGTCGTTTTTTAGAATATTTAGAAATGGGATGGGTTAAACAGGTAGATTTATATGATAATAGTCGTAATGCTATTATCCAAGCCTCAAGTCCCGAATTAGGAAATAGACCTCAAACTATTCGAGTGGAAATTCCAGTAGGTGCATCACAATTAATTCAAAAATTAAAAGAATATAACATTGATTTTGATGCTCATCCAGCAGAAAGAAAAAATCTTTTTGTAAGTATTGCAAGTAATATTTTATTACCAATTATTTTCATTACAGGATTAGTGTATTTCTTCCAAAATTCAGAGAATTTTGGTGGCAATAATGCTCAATCTCCAATGAGTCTAGGAAAATCAACAGCTCGATTTGAACGTCGTCCTGATACAGGGGTTGGGTTTAGTGATATTGCTGGTATTGATGAAGCAAAAGCTGAATTTGAAGAAATTGTTTCATTTTTAAAGGAACCTGAGAAATATACTGTTGTAGGTGCAAAAATTCCAAAAGGAATATTATTAGTAGGACCTCCGGGAACAGGTAAAACTTTATTAGCTAAAGCAATTGCAAATGAAGCTGATGTACCTTTCTTTAGCGTTGCCGGTTCAGAATTCGTAGAAATGTTTATTGGTATTGGTGCAGCACGAGTACGTGACTTATTTAAGAAAGCTTCAGAAAATGCACCATGTATTATTTTTATTGATGAAATTGATGCAGTTGGCCGTGAGCGAGGAGCTGGTGTTGGTGGTGGTAATGATGAACGTGAACAAACATTAAACCAACTATTAACCGAAATGGATGGTTTTAAAGAAAATAAAGGTGTAATTGTTGTTGGTGCTACTAACCGTGCTGATATTTTAGACGCAGCATTATTACGTCCAGGGCGATTTGATCGTCAAGTAACAGTAAATTTACCAGACCGTTTAGGACGAGTAGGGATATTAAAAGTTCATGCTCGAAACAAACCTTTAAGTGAAAATGTTTCATTAGTTCAATTAGCAAATCGAACACCAGGATTTTCAGGGGCTGATTTAGCCAATTTATTAAATGAAGCAGCGATTTTAGCAACCCGTTATAAAAAAACAAGTATTACAAAACAGGAAGTTAATGAAGCAGCTGATCGTATTATTGGTGGTATTGCAGGAACACCACTTGAAGATACAAAAAATAAACGTTTAATTGCATACCATGAAGTAGGTCATGCGATTACTGGGTCAGTATTAAAATCTCATGATGAAGTAGAAAAAATTACTTTAGTTCCTCGTGGTGCTGCAAAAGGATTAACTTGGTTTACGCCAGAAGAAGACCAAAGTTTATTATCTCGTTCAGCATTACTAGCACGTATTATTGGTGCATTAGGTGGACGTGCTGCTGAACAAGTTGTATTTGGAGATCCTGAAGTAACTACAGGTGCTAGTAGTGATTTACAACTAGTTACAAATTTAGCGCGTCAAATGGTTACAAGATTTGGTATGTCGAATATTGGACCAATGGCATTGGAAGATGAAAATACTGGTCAAGTATTCCTTGGAGGTAATATGACTCAAGGTTCAGAATTTGCCGAAAATATAGCAGATCGAATTGATGATGAAGTAATTAAAATTATTAATTACTGTGAAGAAAAAGCTATCGAAATTATTTCAGATAACCGAGTAATTATTGATTTAGTTGTTGAACGTTTATTAGATGTTGAAACAATGGATGGAGAAGAATTCCGTCAATTATTAAGTACATACACAGTTTTACCTCAAAAAAACGGCCCTTATATTTCAAAATTTAATTAGATTGTTTTAATTATTTTAAAAATTAAACGTAAATATATTGCTATATACATACTCTAAATATAGAATATACTTAGAATATAGATAATAAGATTTTAAAATTTTTAAAATCTTATTAATCAAAATTATTTATAATTTACTTTAAGTATTTCAAAACTAGGGAAACACTATGGCAAAAAAAAGTATGATTGAACGCGAGAAAAAGCGTATCAAATTAAATAATAAATACAAAACTAAACGTGAAAATTTATTAAAACAATACCAAACGACTGAAGATTTTAATTTAAAATTAGAAATTCATTCGAAAATACAAAAACTTCCACGAAACAGTGCTAAAATCCGAATTCGTAATAGATGCTGGAAAACAGGCCGACCACGTGGTTATTACCGTGATTTTGGTGTTTCTCGTCACGTTTTACGAGAAATGGCACATCAATGTTTATTACCAGGGGTTACAAAATCTAGTTGGTAATTAATTAAAATTAAACTAAAATTAAATTGAAAGAGAAATCATTTCAATTTAATTTTAATAAAAATTCTAACACACTTCTTTTTCATAAAAGTCTATTCCTTAGAATCAAAAAAGTAAATAAATTAAAATTAATTAAGGACGTATAACATGATTTACGATTCGCAAGTTTATACTGCATTAGTAATTGCTGTTGTTGCAGGTGTTTTAGCAATCCGTTTAGGTGCAACACTTTATAGCTAAAAAGTGTTAATAACCAATTCTATCAATTCTATTAAAGTAATAGCTCTGATAGAATTGATTATGATTAAACATACAAACTTAATTCATTCCTCTAAAAATGAGAACATTTTAACTGATATACGGTTAGCATTATCTCATATTTATTAACTCTATAAATTTAATTCCAAATTATGGTAGCAGAAGATTTAAAAAAATTTAATAGTCCCGTATTTCCATTTACAGCAATCGTTGGTCAAGAAGAAATGAAATTGGCTTTACAATTAAATGTAATTGATCCAAAAATTGGTGGGGTTATGATTATGGGTGATCGTGGGACAGGTAAATCAACAACGATTCGTGCAATCGCTGATTTATTACCCGAAATTGAAATTGTAAAAGATGACCCTTTTAATTCACATAAATCAGATTTAGATTTAATGGGAAATGAAGTAAAACAAGCAATTCAGAAAGGTGAAACGTTAGAAACCGAACTTATTAAAATCCCAATGGTAGATCTTCCATTAGGAGCAACAGAAGATCGTGTTTGTGGAACAATTGATATTGAAAAAGCTTTGACTGATGGTGTAAAAGCATTTGAACCAGGTTTATTAGCAAAAGCAAATCGTGGATTACTTTATGTTGATGAAGTTAATTTATTAGACGATCATTTAGTAGATATTTTACTAGATTCTGCTGCTTCAGGTTGGAATACTGTTGAACGTGAAGGAATTTCAATTCGTCATCCAGCACGTTTTGTATTAGTTGGATCAGGAAATCCTGAAGAAGGTGAATTACGACCACAATTATTAGATCGTTTTGGGATGCATGCTGAAATTAGAACTGTAAAAGATCCATTATTACGCGTGAAAGTTGTTGAAGAACGTACATCATTCGATCAAACTCCTCAATTATGGCTTGAGAATTATGCAGAGCAGCAACAAGCATTACGTGATAGAATTGTAGCAGCTCAAAAATTATTACCAACAGTAGAACTAGAGTATGATTTACGGATTAAAATTTCACAAGTATGTAGTCAATTAGATGTTGATGGATTACGAGGTGATATTGTAACCAACCGAGCAGCAAAAGCTTATGCAGCTTATCATGACCGTACGAAAGTAACAGTAGAAGATATTTCTACGATTATTACTTTATGTTTACGTCATCGTTTACGAAAAGATCCACTAGAGTCTATTGATTCAGGTGATAAAGTATCAAAAGTTTTTAAAGAAGTTTTTGAAATTGAAGACTAATATATAATACCATTATGCTAAATTTACTTTGGTTACTATTAAGTAGTTTTTTAATTGTAATAATCTTTTTGCGTGCTCCACAAAACAGCGGCTTAGCGAGTTTTGCAACAAAAAGTAATTTACTAGGCTCACCAAGTTCTGCTGAACGAAGTTTAAATAATTTAACTCTAATTGCAATCGCAGTTTATTTATTACTTGCAGTTCAGTTAAATTTTAATAATCTTTAAACATTAAAGATTATTAAAATTTAACTGAACTGTAATGATATAACAATCATTTTTTAGATTTTTTAAACTATAAATATATAATCGGGACTGACGAGACTCGAACTCGCAACTTCCGCCGTGACAGGGCGGTGCTCTAACCAATTGAACTACAATCCCACAACATGTTGTGTAACGTTATTTTAGATAAAACTCTCAAATGTGTCAAATTATTCTTTTATTAATAAAGGAGAAACAGGGATTCGAACCCTGGGTACAAAGATTGTACGATAGATTAGCAATCTATTGCTTTCGACCACTCAGCCATTTCTCCTAGAATAATTCGGATATATAAGCAGATGGCTCTGGTGGGATTTGAACCTACGACCTTGGGCTTATGAGTCCCCTGCTCTAACCACTGAGCTACAGAGCCTTATTCTACTTCTACTTAATAATATTGTAACATGAAACTTAACATTCTGGTAATTTTTTTTAATTTTTTAGGAAATAATTAAAAAAATAAAATCAAGAAGCTTTTTGAAACTAGAGATTCTATTATATAATAATAAAAATAGAACCTTTTTAAAAGATTTATTATGAATGACTTTTGGACAAATATTGTTCGCTATCCACGATTTTTTATTAGTAGTTTAATTGGTTTAATATTAGTAATTTTAACACCAATTCGAAATTTATTTAAAAACCCAAAATCACGAATTATCGTAATTCTGTTTAGTTTTTTATTTTTGTTAAGTTTATATTTAATTTTAGTGAATATGGTAGCACTTTGAAAATAAATTTTTTAGTATTAGTTTTAATGGGCCGAGTTGGATTTGAACCAACGTAGCGAAACGCAGCGGATTTACAATCCGCCCCCTTTAACCACTCGGGCACCGACCCTTAAATATGTATATATGAATAATATAACAAACTATTAAAAATAAAACAACATCAAAAATATTTTATTATATATATTGACTTAATTAGTAGATAATATGTATAATAAACTTATACAACATTATGAGTAGTTATTGGGTAATTAACTCAGCGGTAGAGTGTCTGCCTTACAAGCAGAAGGTCACAGGTTCAAATCCTGTATTACCCAAACTTCTAACAAGGGCCTATCGTCTAACGGATTAGGACAGAAACCTTCTAAGTTTCCAATGTAGGTTCGATTCCTACTGGGCCTATACTTTAAATTTTTTATAATTTCATTTATTACTTTAAAACACTTTTAAAAATAGTTAATCTAAAAAATAATTTACTTTGAAAAATATTAGAATAATTCTGATATGATATCAGAATTACTCTAAATGATAGTTTTACTAATTAATTTTAATTAGTAACGACCACCTTCTGCGTTACGTTGAACACTGTAACTCTTAATGCTGTAAGTGATGAAACGACCAGCGCCATCAGTACGGTCTAAGTAGAAACCTGGTTCGTTAGAAGGACGGTTTACGATGAAAGACATTGCACAACTTTCAGTACCGTAGCTTGCGTTAAACGCATTCATACGGATGTAGCCTGGTGCACATGCTTTACGAGCTTCATTTAATTCGAACATTACAGAACCTGAATCCTTAATGTCGAATAATGGTAAACCCCATAATTCCCAGTAACTATTACGTGGGTGTGGATCATCAGTCCACTCAACGTTCATTGCCCAACCTTTATTAATACAGAAAGCAATTTGTTTTTCAATTTGAGCGTCAGTTAAATCAGGTAAGAAAGAGAAGCAACCTTGTGTAAGTCTCACTATTCAAATACTCCTTAAAGTAATTTATTATACGTTTGCAGTTGGTGTTTCAGCGAAATCAGCTGTATCTGTAGAAGTATAGTTAAAACTAATATCCTTCCATAAATCTAAAGCTGTTTGTAAAGGACCACATGATTTAGCAGCATCACGTAAAATTACAGGACCAACTTGTGGGTTGAAGTAATCAGCACCTTCGTTACGAGCCATAACCATTGCTTCTAAAGCAACACGGTTAGCTGTAGCACCGGCTTGGATACCATCAGGGTGACCAATTGTACCACCACCGAATTGTAATACAACATCATCACCTAAATAATAGATTAGTTGGTGCATTTGACCACAGTGGATACCACCAGAAGCTACTGGCATACATTTACGTAAACTAGCCCAGTCCATTTCGAAGAAGATACCAAATGGTAAGTTTACATCTAAAGTTGTTAAACGTAAAACATCGTAGAAACCTTTAATCATTAAAGGATCACCTTCTAATTTACCTACAACTGTACCAGCGTGGATATGATCTACACCAGACATACGCATCCATTTACAGATAACACGGAAGTTAATACCATGATTCTTTTGACGAGCGTAAGTTGAGTTACCAGCACGGTGTAAATGTAAAAGCATGTCGTTTTCACGAGACCAGATTGCGATACTTTGGATCGCAGTGTAGCCCATTACTAAATCGATCATGATAATTACAGAACCAACTTGCTTAGCGTACTCAGCACGTTTGTAAACTTCTTCCATTGTAGCTGCAGTTACGTTTAAGTAAGAACCTTTAGTCTCACCAGTAGCAGCAGAAGCACGGTTAATACCTTCCATACAGTATAAGAAACGTTCTCTCCAACGCATAAATGGTTGAGAGTTAATGTTTTCATCATCCTTTAAGAAGTCTAAACCACCTTTTAAACCTTCGTAAACTACACGACCGTAGTTCTTACCAGATAAACCTAACTTAGGTTTTACAGTAGCACCTAATAAAGGTACACCATATTTGTTTAAACGCTCACGCTCTACAACGATACCTGTAGCAGGACCTTGGAAAGTTTTTAAGTATGAGTGAGGAATACGCATATCTTCTAAACGTAAAGCAGCAACTGCTTTGAAACCAAATACGTTACCAATGATAGACGCAGTTAAGTTAGCTAAAGAACCTTCTTCGAATAAATCACATTCGTATGCGATAAAAGCAAAGTATTGGTCTGTAGTATTTGGAACTGGATCTACACGGTAAGCTTTAGCACGGTAACGTTCACAAGCTGTTAATAAATCTGTCCAAACAACAGTCCATGTTGCTGTTGAAGATTCACCAGCTACAGCCGCAGCTGCTTCTACTGGATCTACACCGGCTTGTGGTGTGATACGGAATAATGCTAAAACATCAGTATCTTTAACTGAGTAAGCAGCATCCCAGTAACCCATTTTAGCGTATGGAATTACACCAGATTCGTAACGGTCACTTTTAATTCGAGTCCGTTCTGATACAGATTGAGACATGTATTTCTCCTTAAAATGAAAAGGCAATATATAATAGATATAACTAATTTAAAATAATTAGTCCTATCGGTTGAAATCTTAAGAACAACCTTACTAATAATTATAACATGACTTCTCTAAAGGTTTTATACATATTTTTTTAAACATACTATAACTTTAAAGAATAACTTTATCGACTAACCTTAATTACTTTAAATCATTTAATAATTCCTTTATAATAATAATTACAAATCGCCTCATTAATAATTTTTAAATATAATTTATTTAATTACTTTACTTTGCTTAATTCTATGATTAATCAATCAAATAAAACTTTAAATACTAATATAACTAAATTAGTAAATCAACCATATAAATATGGATTTTCTACAACAATTGAAAAAGATATAATAGAAAAAGGGCTAAATACTGATGTAGTTCGTTTAATATCTCATAAAAAGCAAGAACCTGATTTTTTACTACAATTCCGTTTAAAAGCTCTTAAAAAATGGACCCAAATGAGTTGTCCTGAATGGGCTCAATTAAAGTTTTCAGAAATTAATTATCAAGATATTATTTATTATTCAGCTCCTAAATTTAAAAAAAAATTAAATAGTCTTGATGAAGTTGATCCTGAATTATTAGAAACATTTGAAAAATTAGGAATCTCTTTGAATGAACAAAAACGTTTAACAAATGTTGCAGTTGATGTGGTGTTTGATAGTGTTTCAATTGGAACAACTTTTAAAGAAGAACTTGCTGAACATGGTGTTATTTTTTGTTCAATGTCAGAAGCTGTTTTAGAATACCCAGAACTTGTTGAGAAATATCTAGGAACTGTTGTTCCCATTGGAGATAATTATTTTTCTGCTTTAAATTCAGCCGTTTTCACTGATGGTTCATTTTGTTACATCCCAAAAAATATAAAATGTCCTTTAGATCTTTCAACTTATTTCCGAATTAATGATCAACAATCGGGTCAGTTTGAACGAACTTTAATTATAGCTGATACCAATAGCCAAGTTAGTTACTTGGAGGGTTGTACAGCACCTCAATATGATAATAATCAATTACATGCGGCAATTGTTGAGTTAATTGCCTTTGAAAATGCAAATATTAAATATTCAACAGTTCAAAATTGGTATGCTGGAAATGAGCGTGGGGAAGGTGGTGTTTATAATTTTGTAACCAAACGTGGTTTATGTGCAGGAAATAATTCAAAAATTTCTTGGACGCAAGTTGAAACCGGATCAAATATTACTTGGAAATATCCAAGTTGTTTATTAGTTGGTGATAATTCACAAGGCGAATTCTATTCAGTTGCTTTAACAAATAATTATCAACAAGCTGACACAGGTACTAAAATGATTCATGTTGGAAAAAAAACTCGAAGTCGAATTGTTTCAAAAGGAATTTCGGCTGGACAATCTAAAAATACATATCGTGGATTAGTCAATATTACAAGTAAAGCTTTAGGTGCACGTAATTACTCACAATGTGACTCATTACTAATTGGTAATTTCTCTAATGCGAATACATTTCCAATTATTTCTGTTCAAAATGCCACTAGTAAATTAGAGCATGAAGCGTCGACATCTAAAATTGGTGAAGAACAAATCTTTTATTTTTTACAACGTGGAATTTCAATAGAAAAAGGGATTGAATTAATGATTAGTGGCTTTTGTCGTGATGTATTTACGGAATTACCACTGGAATTTGCAGCCGAAGCAGATCGTTTATTAAGTTTAAAATTAGAAGGAAGCGTTGGTTAATGAATAAAATACCTATTTTAGAAGTTAAAGATTTAAAAGCAGCAATTGATACAAATGAAATTTTACAAAGCTTAAATCTGAAAGTGAACCGAGGAGAAATCCATGCAATCATGGGTCCGAATGGGTCTGGAAAAAGTACATTTTCAAAAGTACTAGCTGGTCATCCCGCTTATGAAGTTTTGGAAGGTGAAGTACTGTTTAAAGGAATTAATATTTTAGATTTAGATCCTGAAGATCGTTCTCATTTAGGTCTTTTCTTAGCCTTCCAATACCCAATCGAAATTCCTGGTGTAAGTAATGAAGACTTTTTACGTTTAGCTTATAATGCTAAACAAAAGGCAAAAAACGAACCAGAAGTAGACCCTTTAGAATTTTTAATGATTATCAATGAAAAATTAGAACTTGTTGGTATGTCTGCAACATTTTTAAGTCGAAATGTTAATGAAGGATTTTCTGGAGGTGAGAAAAAACGAAATGAAATCTTACAAATGATTTTATTAGATTCAGAATTATCGATTTTAGATGAAACTGATTCAGGTTTAGATATTGATGCATTAAAAATTATTTCTAATGGAATTAATACTTTCATGGATAATAATAAAGCTATTATTTTAATCACACATTATCAACGTTTACTAGATTACATTAAACCTGATTTTGTTCATGTAATGCAAAATGGTAAAATTATTAAGACAGGCACAGCCGAACTAGCTAAAGAATTAGAACTAAAAGGGTATGAGTGGCTAAAATAGAGCTTTTTTATAAAAATAACCCTAAAAACGATTAAAAACAGTTATAATATTTAGTGTTCCTGTATATTTTTTAATATTGGGTAATTTACTAAATCAGTTAAATTTTATGTACCCAGATAATTATTATTCAAGTACGTTTACATTATTAGCGGAGGCAGAAGTAGGAAAACATTTTTACTGGAATATTGCTGGTTATCTAGTACATGGACAAGTTTTAGTAGTAATTTGGTTTGTTATAGCAATTTTGCTAGTTTTTTCAATCCTAGGTACTAAAAACGCAGAACGAATTCCACATGGTTGGCAAAACTTTATGGAATCTGTTATTGACTTCATTACAGATATTGCTAAAAACCAACTTGGTGAAAGTTTTTATAGAGAATGGATACCATTTATTGGTACGTTGTTTTTATTTATTTTTGGCTCAAACTGGGCTGGTGCTGTTATTCCATGGAAATTAATTCAACTTCCTGAAGGTGAATTTGCAGCTCCAACAAATGATATTAATACAACTGTAGCCTTAGCTTTAATAACATCTTTTACTTATTTCTATGCAGGTTTAAGTAAAAAAGGGTTAGGATATTTTAAACGATATGTTCAACCAATTCCACTTCTTCTACCAATTAATATTTTAGAAGATTTTACAAAACCTTTATCACTAAGTTTCCGATTATTTGGTAACGTTTTAGCTGATGAATTAACAATTACGGTATTAACTGCTTTAGTACCTTTGGTAATTCCATTACCAATTATGTTATTAGGTATTTTTGCTGGTTCAGTACAAGCTTTAATTTTCTCAACATTAGCTGCTGCTTATATTGCTGAAGCTCTTGAGTAAATTAAGACTACTTTAGATTTTTCTAAAATTATATTTATATTCACATTTATTAATTAAGATTTATTATGGATTCTATCATTTCTGCTGCTTCTGTTATAGCTGCTGGTTTATCTATTGGTTTAGCTGCTATCGGTCCTGGTATCGGTCAAGGTAATGCTGCTGGTCAAGCAGTTGAAGGTATTGCTCGTCAACCTGAAGCAGAAAACAAAATTCGTGGTACTTTATTATTAAGTTTAGCTTTCATGGAAGCTTTAACAATTTACGGTCTAGTAGTAGCATTAGCATTATTATTTGCTAACCCATTTAACAACTAGTTTATTACGTAAAAAATAAATAGATCGAAAATAGAGTTTACTATATCGATCTATTAAAAATTTTTAATTCTATAGTAGAACATATAGATTTTATATGGTTAATCTTTCAATATTAATTTCAAGTTCAGAAGTAAGTGGTCCTGGCGGATTATTTGATTTTAATGCAACTTTACCGTTAGTAGCCATTCAATTCATTCTATTAATGCTAATTCTTAACACTATTTTATACAGCCCATTATTGACTGTTATTGAAGAACGTAAAGAATATATTTTAGGGAATCTTGCAAAAGCTTCTGAAATTTTAGCACAAGCAAACGAATTAACTACTCAATACGAACAAGAATTAAGTAACGTCCGTAAAGAAGCACAATTAGAAATTACAAATTCACAAAAAATTCATAAAGAGATTTTAGAAATCGAATTGAATATTTCTCAAAAATATATTGATAATTTATTAGATACTATTAGTAAAGATCTTCTAGATAAGAAGAATACTGCTCTTAATAGTTTAGATACAATTGTTCAATCTCTATGTACAGAAATTGAAACACTATTATCAATTTAAATTTTTTGTGAATTGTAATTTTCCTTTTTATAAGCGAACAGTTTAGACACAAACTTTAAAACATGGAAAATTTTGATCAAATTTTTACATTAGTTGCTGAACACGAAGGTATTGGGTTAAACCTTGATATTTTGGAAACTGGGCTAATTAACATTCTTATTTTAATTGCTATTTTAGTTTATACTGGTAAAGATTTTTTAGGGTCATTACTAGAAGAGCGTAAAACAAGTATTGTTCAAGGTGTTCAAGATGCCGAAGACCGTTTAAATGAGGCAAACCGCCGTTTAAGTGAAGCTCAAAAGCAATTAAGTCAAGCTAATGTAGTTATTACTGAAATAAAGAATGAAACAGTAGCGGCAAAAAAAGTTTTACTTGAAGCTGATGCTTATCAATCAAAGAAAGAGTTAGCAACTCGCTTTGGTCGTGCATTAGCAACTTTCCGTTCTAAAGAACGACAAATCTTTTTAGAAGTTAAGCAACAAATCATCTTACTAGTGTTAAAACGTACTGTAACACGGGCTCAAGAAACTTTTGGTAAAAAAGACCGTGCAACAGCTTTAATTAATGACACTATTAATAAATTAGAAGGAGATTTATTATGAGTAAGAATCCTTTAGCCGCAAAAATTGCAACTCCTTATGCACGTGCTTTATACGATTATTCAGTTGATAAAAATCTGATGCATCAGATTACAGCTGATTTTCAAAATTTAGAAGTATTTTTAAATGAAAATCCGGATTTAACAAACTATTTTAACAATCCTTTAATTAGTTCTAATCAAAAACAAGAATTATTAGATAAAACGTTAAAAAGCCAGTTAAACCAAGATACATTTAAATTTTTAGGTGTTTTAGTAAAGCGCGATCGAATTCACTTATTAGAACCAGTAATTACAGGTTACTTAAGTTTAGTTTATGAATTAGCTTCTATCAAAATGATTGAAGTTTCAACAGCGTTTGCATTTACAAATTTACAAAAAAATACTTTAATCAAAAAATTAAAAGAATTAACAAACGCACGTGAAATTCGTTTAGTTATTAATGTTGATTCAAGCCTAATTGGCGGATTTTTGATTAAAACAAACTCTAAAGTAATTGATTTTACCGTTAAGAATCAGTTACAGCTTTTAGCTAAACATCTAGATACTATTCTAGAAATTTAGAAATAACTAAAATCTTTTATTAACTTTTTACCTTAAAAATAATACAATGATAAATATTCGTCCAGACGAAATTAGTAGTATTATCCGTGATCAAATTGAAAAGTATGACCAAGATGTTAAAGTAGATAACATTGGTACTGTTCTACAAGTAGGTGACGGTATTGCTCGTGTATACGGTCTTGATCAAGTAATGAGTGGTGAGCTTTTAGAATTTGAAGATAAAACTGTAGGTATTGCACTTAACTTAGAAAACGATAATGTTGGTGTAGTATTAATGGGTACTGGTCGTCAAATTTTAGAAGGTGGTACCGTAAAAACAACTGGTAAAATTGCTCAAATTCCAGTTGGTGATAAATTCTTAGGTCGAGTTGTTAACCCATTAGGTGCTCCGATTGATGGTAAAGGTGAGATTGAAACAACTGAAACTCGTTTAGTTGAAGCAATGGCACCTGGTATTATTAGTCGTAAATCTGTATGTGAACCATTACAAACAGGTATTACTTCAATTGATGCTATGATTCCTATTGGTCGAGGTCAACGAGAATTAATCATTGGTGATCGTCAAACAGGTAAAACTTCAATTGCTGTAGATACTATCATTAATCAACAAACAGAAAATGTAGTTTGTGTATATGTTGGTATTGGTCAAAAAGCATCAACAGTAGCACAAGTAGTAAATGTATTAGAAGAAAAAGGTGCAATGTCTTATACAATTGTTGTATTAGCTGGTGCAAATGATCCTGCTACTTTACAATATATTGCTCCATATGCTGGTGCAGCATTAGCTGAGTACTTTATGTACAATGGTAAAGCGACATTAGTTGTATATGATGATTTAACAAAACAAGCAATGGCATATCGTCAAATGTCATTATTATTACGTCGTCCTCCAGGTCGTGAAGCATATCCTGGTGATGTATTCTACTTACACTCACGTTTATTAGAGCGTGCTGCTAAATTAAGTGACGCATTAGGTGGTGGTAGTATGACTGCTTTACCAATTATTGAAACACAAGCAAGTGATGTATCTGCTTACATTCCAACAAATGTAATTTCAATTACAGATGGTCAAATCTTCTTATCAAATGATTTATTTAATGCCGGTATTCGTCCAGCAATTAATGTAGGTATTTCAGTATCACGTGTAGGTTCTGCTGCACAAACAAAAGCTATGAAAAAAGTTGCTGGTAAACTGAAATTAGAATTAGCTCAGTTTGCTGAATTAGAAGCATTCTCGCAATTCGCTTCAGATTTAGATGAAGCAACACAAAAACAACTAGCTCGTGGTACACGTTTACGTGAGTTATTAAAACAACCTCAAAATTCACCATTATCAGTTGCTGAACAAGTAGCTTTAATTTATACAGGAATTAATGGTAAATTAGATGATTTACCAATTGGTGATGTTAAAAAATACTGTGCAAGTTTATTAACATATTTAAATACTTCTAAAAAATCATATATTGATATGGTAACTTCAACAAATCAATTTACTGATGAAGCTGAAGCTGCATTGAATGAAGCTATTGAAGAATCAAAAGCTATTTTTAGTAAATAAGTTTCAAATAAGTTAATTAGAAATTTTTCTAATTAACTTATTTTATTTTTTTATCGTTTATTAAAATCATATTTAATTAAAAGAAAATTTTATTAATTTACATAATTTTTCGAATCTTCACTTATAATAGTATTGTAGCTAACTTTTTTCTAGTTTAGTTGTAAGAAAGTCAAAACCCTATTATTTAAATTTAAGGAATGAATTACTATGGCATTACCATGGTATCGTGTTCATACTGTTGTTTTGAATGACCCAGGTCGCTTAATTGCAGTACATTTAATGCACACAGCATTAGTAGCTGGTTGGGCTGGTTCAATGGCATTATACGAACTTGCTGTTTTTGATCCATCTGATCCTGTATTAAACCCAATGTGGCGTCAAGGTATGTTTGTTATGCCGTTTATGACTCGTCTAGGTATTACAGATTCTTGGGGTGGTTGGAGTATTACAGGTGAAAGTGTTTCAAATCCAGGTATTTGGAGTTTTGAAGGTGTAGCATTATCACATATTATTTTATCTGGTATGTGTTTCTTAGCAGCAATTTGGCATTGGGTATATTGGGATTTAGAATTATTCCGTGATCCACGAACAGGTGAACCTGCATTAGATTTACCAAAGATTTTTGGTATTCATTTATTCTTATCAGGTTTATTATGTTTCGGTTTTGGTGCTTTTCACGTAACAGGTTTATTTGGACCTGGTATTTGGGTATCAGATGCATATGGTATTACTGGAAAAGTACAGCCTGTTGCTCCTGCTTGGGGTGCTGATGGTTTCAATCCATTTAATCCGGGTGGTATTGCAGCTCATCATATCGCAGCTGGTATTTTTGGTATTTTCGCTGGTATTTTCCATCTAACTGTGCGTCCACCACAACGTTTATACCGTGCATTACGAATGGGTAATATTGAAACTGTATTATCTAGTAGTATTTCAGCAGTATTCTTCGCTGCATTTGTAACATCAGGTACTATGTGGTATGGTGCTGCAGCAACACCTATCGAATTATTTGGTCCAACTCGTTACCAATGGGATAGTGGATACTTCCAACAAGAAATTGAACGTCAAGTAGAAACTTCTGTTGGTGAAGGTTTATCTGAAAGCCAAGCATGGTCACGTATTCCAGATAAATTAGCTTTTTATGATTACATTGGAAACAACCCTGCAAAAGGTGGTTTATTCCGTGCTGGTCCTATGAATAAAGGTGACGGTATCGCTGAAGCATGGTTAGGTCATCCAATTTTCCGTGATAAAGAAGGTCGTGAGTTAACTGTACGTCGTATGCCAGCTTTCTTTGAAACATTCCCTGTTATCTTAGTAGATAAAGATGGTATTATTCGTGCGGATATTCCATTCCGTCGTGCTGAATCTAAGTATAGTATTGAGCAAGTAGGTGTTACTGTTGATTTCTATGGTGGTAAATTAAATGGTCAAACATTTAAAGATGCTCCAACTGTTAAGAAATTTGCTCGTAAAGCACAATTAGGTGAAGTATTTGAATTTGATCGTACAAGTTTAGAATCAGATGGTGTATTCCGTAGTAGTCCACGCGGTTGGTACACATATGGTCACGCAAACTTTGCATTACTATTCTTCTTCGGTCATTTATGGCATGGTGGACGTACAATTTTCCGTGATGTATTTACTGGTATTGGTGCAGAAGTTACAGAACAAGTTGAATTTGGTGCATTCCAAAAACTTGGTGATAAATCAACGAAGAAACAAGGTGCTGTATAAATTATAGTCCTTGTTTTTTAAATCTATTTAAAATTAAAAAGGATTAAATAATGGAAGCTTTAGTTTATACATTTTTACTTATCGGTACGTTAATGGTAATTTTCTTTGCAGTATTTTTCAGAGAAACTCCACGTATTCTTCGTTAATAAAACCATATATTTCTAAATATATGGTTTTATTTTCTAGTCTTCATGTTCCTCAAATGGATCACGAAGATTCTTTGATGCAGGTCCAAAAGCCGTGAAAATTGAATACGAAGTGATACCTAAAAGTAAACTTGATACAAAAATGATAAGAATAGTGGCTGTTTCCATAATGGATTTATATTATTTATGAATCAACGTTTTAATATTATATACCATTAATCAAAAATTATTGTCAAAATACATAAATTTAAGAGTAATAGTGGGTATTAAGAGAAAAAGTCTACAATTCTTAAACTTTTAAAAACAGTTTCTTTTCACACTTAGTTTTATTCATTTTTCATTGTTGGATTTGGTCAGTTAATTTTATTGAAAATTTTTTACATTAAAAATTTTCAATAAAATTTAGGTTTAACAATTGAATATATATACTTCTAAAAATAAAATTTCAATTGATAAAACGTATTTATTAAAACTATAAAAATTTTCTTATGGCATTAAGAACACGATTAGGTGAAATTTTACGCCCATTAAATGCTGAATATGGTAAAGTTGCTCCAGGTTGGGGTACAACACCAATTATGGGAGTTGTAATGGTTGCATTTTTAATATTCTTAGTAATTATTTTACAAATCTATAATTCATCATTGATTATTGAAAATGTTGATGTAGATTGGGCAAACGGTATTGTATAAATTTAATATATAGAAATAATCTAAAAGATAAATCTTTTAGATTATCAAATTCTTAATTAATTCTAAAATATAGATATGGATATTATCAGTCTAGGTTGGGCAGGTTTAATGACAATGTTTACGTTTACGTTAGCATTAGTTGTTTGGGCTCGAAATGGTTTTTAATTCTTGGAACCTTGTAAAAATTAAAATTTTTAAACATTATGGCATTAATTCTTAAAATCTTCCCATATGCAAGTCCAGAAATTGTTACTACAGCAGTAGCATGTTTCTTTATGACATTATTTGGTCTTTCATTAGGCTTTGCATTATTAAAAGTTCAGGGTGAATAAAAAACATTTAATAATAATATAATCATATATTATTATTAAATGTTTTTTACATAATTTTTTAGTTACTATTAGAAATATAAACCTAACATATCAGGGAAAAATCTGTTAATTTCAATAATAAATCCGGCAGTAAAACTCATCCAAATAGTTAAAAGAACAGGAGCTGTTGATAAGTATTTTTGAAAATTTTTCATAAAATTAATTTTAATTATAAATTAAATAAGCGATAAATTTAACGTGGTGATACTGTTACTTTGTCATCCGAAGCAATTAAATCACCACTAACTAATTCTTGCCAAGCAGAAATTGGCCAAATATATCCAGTTGTCATAATTTTTAATGCCAAAGGAACATTAACAATAATTTCACTTTCTGCAGGGTTTTTCGTTGTACTTACTGCTCTTATATATTTACGACCTACCCAGCCAATCCAACCTGAGATATAAATAAATCCAAATCCTGGTAATATAAACTCAGCAGCATGACTCCAACGACCATCAGCAATTAAATGAGGTAATCCATCAGTACCACATAATAAGTCTGACCGACCATATTTATCAAATCGTGCTTGAGTACGTTCGATTTGTTGTTGTAAAGCTAAAGCTGGTGGTGTTCCTGCTTCATAGGTATTCATACGTTGTTCTAATTTTTTCACACTTGCTTTTTGACGTTTTGCAAAAGTAGGTGAATCACTACACTTAGTTAGGCCACCAATTTCTGCTGAAGCAATATTTGGACTTAAAGTAATTAAAAGTGCAACAAGTAAAGTTAAGATGTTAAAACGTTTCATTAATCTAATTCAACAAAATTTTAAAATTTATAGTTAGTAAAAAATTTCTTAAACATAACATTATTAGTATATATAATACTTTAGTTTTGAAGAAAAAATCATTTTTTAAAAAAATTGATTTTATATATATATAATTTATTGTAATTTTAAAAGTTTTTAAAAGAATTTTATTATTAATAATTAAGCTTTTTTGTTTAAGATGTACATCATGTACATTTTAAAGGTATAGTTTTATTATTATAATGGTATGATATAAGAATTATCAGTTTGATAAGATCCTTTTATTCAGTTTTTCTTTTTCCTACGCTTATTATATTAATCGACTTTTTTTAAATCCAATTTGTTTTTTGTAACTACTTTTAATTTAAAAATGTTGAACCTAATTCAAAATGGGAAAACTCAGATATGCACAGTTTATTAAAACTTTTTCTCTTATTGATTAATATTGATCAAGAAACCGTTTTAAGCTTTTTTGGCTTTGATGATCCAAATACGTATTTAAATTCAAGTTTTAATGAAGTTTCAGTTTCTACGGAAATTTCTTTAACTACACTTAAATTTATTTTTCAAGGCTTTTTAGAACGGTATCAATATGGTCTTGGATTAGTTGATATTGAAAATATACTTATTTTTATTACTTTTATTCGATTTATAATTCTTGCAAATCGATACAATATAAAAACATCATTTTACATTTCTTGTATCAGTCTATTTGCAGGATTTTTATGGTACACTCATTTAAAAGACTTAATTGGGTGGTATGGTGATATGATTAGTTATAATCGTTTAACAAGTCGTTATCTCGATGATATGTTAACCGAAAGTTATATTGAGGATACAAAAAATCAAAAAATTATGTATCTTGAATTTATTAATCAAAACCCATTAAATTTTTTGAAATCTTCGTTTGTCTATGCTAGTGAACGAAATGGTTATAGAATTGACCCAATTTCAATGGTAGTTTCAAATCTACCTAATCCAATTAAATCTCAAGGTATAAATGCCTATTATTCGATTTACAATAATGTATTTCCTAGTATGTGGCGATTTATTGGGGGGCAATTACAAGAAATCGCTCCCTTGTTAATGTATGTTTTTATTGTTCGAATAAATAAGAAATATTGTCCATATTTAATTCGATGGCATTGGACCTATCTTATTGTTTCTAGTCTTTTTGAAGGTGAAATTATAAGAATTATGTATCGTTTATATACTTATGACAGTATGGTTTTAATTCCATCAGAAAGATTCGATGAATCAGCTCTTTTACAACCAATTTTTATGATGATTATTACAACTCATTATTTCCTTGTTTGTTTAGGATTATTGCATGCAGCATGCGGACAATATTTTTATATACCATTCTTAACAGAAAATACGGAAATTCATATTGGAAAACGACCTCAAAATAGTATTTATAGCGGAGGCTATACAGCTTGGCAAGATGGTGGATCAAAGCAAATTGAAATTATGACAAAAGACCAAACGTCTTTAAAATTCCCTCGCTTATGGTGGGGATGGTTAGGAAAACGTTCATATTTAAAAAATATGAATGAAAAAGACTACCGGAAACGACAACAGAATCGTTTTAAAAACAAACGAATTAAGGGATGGAGTAAATTAGTTAGACAATTTAAAAAATGGATTTTAGGAAGTTAACGAAACAGTAACTATACTGCATTAATATTTTAACTAGAGAAAAAAACTAGTAATAAATTTCTTAAATAAAACTATATTGAATTATTTAAGAAATTTATTACGTATTTCAGTTATACGATTCTAACTTATTATAAAGATGAACCTAATCCTGAATATGCGCCATAGATAAATAAACTAAGCATTGTAATTACAGCTAAACCACCTACAAGACCTACAAGCCATAAAGGAATTCTACCAGTACCTGCCATTTAAAAACCTCCTAATTTATAAAATTAATTGAAGAAATAACTTGAAAATAATACAGCTAAAACAAAAATTAATAGAAGTCCCCAGTAAAGAGAAGTTCGATTTAATTCTACTGCTTGCTTATTTGGATTTGGACCCGACATAAAATTTACCTCGTTCTATATTAGTAATTTATCGTTGAATGAATTGCATTGCTGTAATTCCGCCTAAGAAGAATACAGTTGGAATTGCTAAACCGTGAATAGCTAACCAACGAAAAGTAAAAATTGGGTATGCTACAGGTTGATTAATATTGTTTGACATGTTTTTTACCTTTTGATAAGTTATAAACCTTTAGTTAAATCTTCTAATTCTTGTTTCGCACTGAATCGATCATTTACTAATGGTACTTGTTGACGATCTTGTGTAAAGTATTCATTTGGACGTGGTGTACCAAATACATCATACGCTAAACCCGTACTAATAAATAACCATCCTGATACGAAAAGTGACGGAATTGTGATACTATGAATAATCCAATAACGTACACTTGTAATAATATCCGAAAACGGACGTTCACCAGTAGATCCACCAGACATAATTTTATTTTCTCCTATAAAAAATGATTGTTGCTCATTCAAAAAAGTTTAATCAAAAGCGGGCAGGGGGAATCGAACCCCCATCGTTAGCTTGGAAGGCTAAGGTTTTACCACTAAACTATGCCCGCATAAAACAATTATAGAATTATGCGGGTATAAAAAGCAATAAACCCGCTATAAATTTTCTAATTTTAAATCTAAAAATTTTGCTAAATCAGCAGCCTGTTTTTCTAGATTTGAAATTGAATTTGGTTGTTGAACCGGTGTTAAAGGAATTTTCCGTTCATCTTTTAAACATAAATAAATACTTCGTTGTGGATTTAATCCTTCGGAAATTTTTATTCCAATTGCTTGAACACTTGTTACGGGATATGTTAAAAGAATTTCACGATTTTTTCCAGGGAAGCCTTTTCGTACAATTTTTACAAGGTTCTCAAGTTTATTGTATTCATTGTACCCACTTCCAATATCCCATAAAATTGTAGCACCTGTATAAATACCTAGGGATAAGCTTAATGTTCCATAAAACATCATAACAACGCCTTGTGGAATAAAAACTAATTCTGTTGTATTAGCAAATGGTAATAAATTAATTTTAAAATAACTTGAAAGCCCGGCTAATAAAAAACTAATTCCACCAAGAGCTAAAAAGCCACCCCAAAAGTAATTACTAAACCGTCTAGAGCCAATAATATTATCCTGACGAATGTTTTCTTGCATTTTAAAATTTAATTAAATACTTATTAAATTAATTTAATTGATTTTAATCCTAAGAATAAACCCGAAGCAACGGCAAAAGAAAATCCTATTAATAAAATATAATCGATAGCAACTGTCATAAAATCTTTTTGTTTTATAAAAATGAAGTTTATAAAATTTTTTCTGTATATTAGTATATATTATATAGTAATCTATATAAAAATTTTGGTTGGTAAAAATTTTCATTAAATTTTTGAATACCTTAGATTATTTAAACAATTTTACTATTAATTTCATTAAATTTTAAATTAAATTTATGGCTAATTTTATTAAACCTTATAATGATGATCCATTTGTAGGACATTTAGCAACACCAATCACGTCATCAGCCGTGACTCGAGCTTTATTAAAAAATTTACCAGCATATCGATTTGGTTTAACTCCGCTATTACGTGGTTTAGAAATTGGTTTAGCGCATGGATATTTTTTAATTGGACCATTTGCTAAATTAGGACCTTTACGTAATTCTGATATTGCTTTATTTGCAGGTTTCTTTTCAACAATTGGATTAATTCTTATTTTAACATTAGGGTTAACAATTTATGGGGTAGCTACCTTTAAAACTGAAAAAGAAGCACCTGAAGCAGGTGAAAATGATCTTCAAACAAGAAAAGGCTGGGATCAATTTAAAGGTGGATTTTTTGTTGGAGCTTGTGGAAGTGCTGGGTTTGCATTAATTTGCTTATCAAGTATTCCACAAGGTATACTATAAGTTATGTAAAGATATTTCCTGGTTTTTCTATACTAAATTGATTAAATTTTAACCAATTTAGTATAGAAAAACCATTATTTTAGATTTAATTATTAAAAATTATTATGAGTTCTATAGCTACAACAACTGTAAATTTACAAGAAGAATACTCAAAAACTGAAATTGCAAAAATTTTAAATATTTTAGATGAAGAGTTAGTAGGTTTAGCACCTGTAAAAACACGAATCCGTGAAATTGCCGCATTGTTATTAATTGATAAATTAAGAAAAAATTTAGGAATTACAGCAGGAAGTCCAGGTTTACATATGTCATTCACAGGTAGCCCTGGAACTGGTAAAACAACTGTAGGGTTAAAAATGGCTGATATTTTATATCAATTAGGCTATGTCCAAAAAGGTCATTTATTAACTGTAACTCGAGATGATTTAGTAGGCCAATATATCGGTCATACAGCTCCTAAAACAAAAGAGGTCCTTAAAAAGGCTATGGGTGGTGTTTTATTTATTGATGAAGCTTATTATTTATATAAGCCAGATAATGAACGTGATTATGGATCTGAAGCTATTGAAATTTTATTACAAGTCATGGAAAATCAACGAGATGAGCTAGTTGTAATTTTAGCTGGTTATAAAGAACCTATGGATAAGTTTTATGAATCAAATCCAGGTTTATCTTCACGAATTGCTAATCATATTGATTTCCCTGATTATACAGTAGACGAATTACTACAAATTTCAAAATTAATGTTAGAAGAACAACAGTATCAATTAACACCTGATGCAGAAGTATCTTTAACAGAATATATAGCACGTCGTAAACAAAAACCATTATTTGCAAATGCACGAAGCGTAAAAAATGCTTTAGATCGCGCAAGAATGCGTCAGGCTAACCGAATTTTTGATAGTCGGGGTCAGGTTTTAACCAAAAAAGAATTAGTAAATATTGAAGCACAAGATATTTTACAAAGTACAATTTTTGATTAAATTTCTATAAAAATTAAATTTAACTATTCTTTATGAGTTTACTTGTCGTTGGTGGTACAGGAACTTTAGGTCGTCAAATTGTTTTACAAGCTTTGACAAAAGGTTATCCTGTACGTTGTTTAGTTCGAAATTTTCGTCGAGCGAATTTTTTAAAAGAATGGGGTGCTGAATTAGTTTACGGAGATTTAAGTATACCTGAAACTATTCCTCCTTGTTTGCAAGGTATTACTGCAGTTATTGATGCATCTACAAGTCGTCCGTCTGATGAAGATGCTTTAAAAACTGTTGATTGGGATGGTAAATTAGCATTAATTGAATCGGCAAAAGCCGCGAATGTAAAACGTTTTATTTTTTGTTCAACACAAAATTTGGAACAGTTTTCTAATATTCCGCTAATGGAAATGAAACAAGGAATTGAAATTGAATTACAAGAATCAAAAATTCCTTATACGATTTTCCGTTTAACAGGTTTTTATCAAGGTTTAATTGAACAATATGCTATTCCCATATTAGAAAATTTACCTATTTGGGTAACAGATGAAAAAACCTGTGTTTCATATATGGATACGCAAGATATTGCGAAATTCTGTTTACGATCATTGCAATTACCACAAACTATCAATAAAACTTTCTTTTTAGGTGGTCCAAAGGGTTGGGTTTCTTCAGAAATTATTAGTTTATGTGAACAGTTAGCTGGTCAAACAGCAAAAGTAAATCAAATTCCAGTTTTTTTATTAAAATTTGTAAGTCGGTTCATTGGATTTTTTGAATGGGGCCAAAATATAAGTGATCGATTAGCTTTTGCAGAAATTTTAAATGTAGAAAATAATTTCTCAAAATCAACTTTTGATTTATATAAAACATTTAAAATTGATTCTAGTGAAGTTGTTCAATTAGATGATTATTTCTTAGAATATTTCATTCGATTATTAAAACGATTACGAGATATTAATTTTGAAGATGTTCAGAAACAGAAAAATTTAGTTATTTAATAAAATAATGAATTTTTAGATTAAAACCCTAGAAATTCGTTATTTCTTAAGAAATGAGACAGCAATAAATTTTCTTTTAAAAATTGATTTAGTAATTTTTTTTATCATGAATTATACAAATTTTTTAATAAGAGTTATAACTAAACCAGAACGTAGTTATTTTGACAATGATATTATATATACTGAATTTATTGGGAAATTTTATCAGTATCGGAAAAATGAATACACTTTTTGTAAAATTTCTGTGTGGGGAAACTTAGCTTATGATACTCTTCGATATTATCAAATTAATGATTATTTAATTATTGAAGGTTACCTTTCATTACGTGATACTACTCTTGAAAAATTAAATATTAAAACTTCCCTTGAAATTACAGCCTGTAAAATTTATCCGTTTGCATTAACAAAAATAAACAAATAACTTTTTTTATAATTAAATTATTCAGAATTCTTATATTTTAGTATAATTAATAATATTAAAAACAATTCCTAGGAAAAATTGCATGTTAACTTTAAAAATTTTAGTTTATACAACTGTAATCTTTTTTGTTTCGTTATTTATTTTTGGTTTCCTTTCAAGTGATCCATCACGAAATCCAAATCGTAAGGATCTTGAGTAATATAAAATTAAATCGATTCTTTATGGATCGATTTAATTTTATTAGATACATTTCGATGTAAAAATTTTATTTTTAAATTTATATATAGCAAAATTTATAAATTTTATTTGATTACTTATATGTGAACTATAAAAAAATACCCCCAAGGGAATTCGAATCCCTGTCTGCTCCGTGAAAGGGAGCTGTCCTAGGCCTCTAGACGATGGGGGCAAGCTTAATATATTTTTCTAGTTAAGAACTAGATAGCGGGCAACGCGATTCGAACGCGCGACATCAACCTTGGCAAGGTTGCGCTCTACCACTGAGCTATGCCCGCATAGAAGTTATAATAACTTCTTGATATTAATTATTATTATATAATGTCATATCTATTCTGTCAATAGGTTATTTTTAGAAATTATAGTTTATACTATAATTTCTAGATACACTAAATTGACGATGAAATACCGTCAGCAGCGGCAATAACAATTACAAGGAAAACCCAAATTTGGAAAGATCTATTAAATTTACCTTTAGAAACTTCCCATTCACCTGGAGTAGCTAAGGCTACAGGTACAGTTACAACTAAACCTAATGAAATTAAGACTAGTAATGCTACTAATAAAGTTATCATATATATATTTTAAAATTTTTTATATTGATGATCGAAAGATTGAGAGTATTAAAGATTACCTTTTTTTAAAGCTAATAATACAATTACTGCCGGACCTGATAACATAATAGCACCTGTTGCTACTAGCTGTCCTATAACTTGCCAATTAATCATTTTTCAAATCCTTAATTTATAAATTTTTATTAAAATTTCAAATAACAAAATAACTTATAATGTTATTTGTCATTTTACTTTAAAATTTGTAAAGTAAATATATTATTTTAAATAATATTTTATTTATTAGACAGTAACTATATTTAAAGTTTTTTTCTTGTAAAAGGTTTAATTTTTATTATGTTTTATGTTAATATAATTGTAGGGTTACTAACTCAATGGTAGAGTACTCGGCTTTTAACCGATTTGTTCTGGGTTCGAGTCCCAGGTAACCCAATTCATTATTTAGTATTTTTATTTATTAAGGTCTTGCTAAGTTTTAAATATAAAATTTTATATATATTTTTTGTTCAATTTAAAATTGAACAAAAAATATAATGGTAATAAAAATGAATTAATCAATAGGACGCATTGATAATACAGGTTCATTAGCACGATTAATACCTTTCTCGAAACCAGCAGCAGCCGCACGAGCACGACCTGAATGCCACCAATGACCAATTAAGAAGAAGAATCCTAAGAAGAAGTGTGAACAACATAACCATGAACGCGGTGAAACATAGTTCACAGAGTTAATTTCTGTTGCTACACCACCTACAGAGTTTAATGAACCTAAAGGAGCATGTGTCATGTATTCAGCAGCACGACGTTCTTGCCATGGTTGGATATCATTTTTAATTTTATTGATATCTAAACCATTTGGACCACGTAATGGCTCTACCCATGGTGCACGTAAATCCCAGAAACGCATAGTTTCACCACCAAAGATGATTTCACCACTTGGTGAACGCATTAAGTATTTACCTAAACCAGTAGGACCTTGTGCAGATGATACATTAGCACCTAAACGTTGATCTCTTACTAAGAAAGTAAATGCTTGTGATTGAGAAGCTTCTGGACCAGTTGGACCATATAGTTCACTAGGGTATGCTGTGTTGTTATACCATGAGTATAATGAAGCAGTGAAACCCATTAATGAAATTGCAGCTAAACTATACGATAAGTATGCTTCACCCGACCATACAAAAGCACGACGTGCCCATGCAAATGGTTTAGTGAAAATATGCCAGATACCACCTGTGATACATAAAATACCAACCCAGATGTGACCACCAATTACATCTTCCATATTGTTTACAGAAACAACCCAACCGTCACCACCGAATGGAGAACGGAATACGTAACCAAAAATTACGATAGGATTTAATGTTGGTGTTGTAATGTAACGAACATCACCACCACCTGGTGCCCATGTGTCATAAACACCACCTAAATACATTGCTTTGATTACTAATAAGAAAGAACCTAAGCCTAATAAACATAAATGAATACCTAAAATTGTAGTCATTTTATTTTTATCACGCCAGTCATAACCAAAGAATGGGAATGATTCTTCTAAAGTATCTGGACCTAATAAAGAATGGTAAATACCACCAAAACCTAAAATTGCTGATGAAATTAAGTGAATAACACCTACAGCAAAATAAGGTACTGTTGATGTAATCTCACCACCAGGACCAATACCATAACCTAATGTTGCTAAATGTTGGATTAAAATGAATCCTTGTTCGTACGTAGGTTTTTCCGGTACAAAGTGTGATACTTCGAATAATACCATAGCACCAGCCCAGAATACCATTAAACCTGCGTGTGCTACGTGAGCACCTAATAATTTACCAGAAACATTGATTAAACGTGCGTTTCCACTCCACCAAGCGAAACCTGTTGATTCAATGTCACGGCCTGCAATACTACTATTAAAGGGCGTTTCCACGTGGTAATACCTCCTCAGGGAATACGAAGTTTTCATGCGGTTGATCTTGAGCAGCCATCCACGCACGGATACCTTCGTTTAATAAAATATTTTTTGTGTAGAATGTTTCGAATTCTGGATCTTCCGCTGCACGTAATTCTTGTGAAACGAAATCGTATGCACGTAAGTTTAAAGCTAAACCTACAATACCTACTGCACTTGTCCATAAACCTGTAACAGGTACAAATAACATAAAGAAGTGTAACCAACGCTTGTTAGAGAATGCTACACCGAAAATTTGAGACCAGAAACGGTTTGCTGTTACCATTGAATATGTTTCTTCTGATTGTGTTGGTGTAAACGCACGGAATGTGTTTGCAGCATCACCATCTTCGAATAATGTATTTTCAACAGTTGCACCGTGAATTGCACATAATAATGCACCACCTAAAATACCAGCAACACCCATCATATGGAATGGATTTAATGTCCAGTTATGGAAACCTTGCAAGAATAATAAGAATCGGAAAATTGCAGCAACACCGAAACTTGGAGCAAAGAACCAACTAGCTTGGCCTAATGGGTATAATAAGAATACTGATACAAATACAGCAATAGGACCAGAGAATGCAATAGCATTATAAGGTCGGATACCTACTAAACGAGCAATTTCGAATTGACGTAAACAGAAGCCAATTAAACCGAAAGCACCATGTAAAGCGATAAACGCCCATAAACCACCAATTTGACACCAACGAGTGAAGTCACCTTGTGCTTCGGGGCCCCATAATAATAATAATGAATGACCCATACTGTTTGCAGGAGTTGATACAGCAGCTGTTAAGAAGTTACAACCTTCAAGGTATGAACTTGCTAAACCATGTGTATACCAAGAAGTAACAAATGTAGTACCTGTCATCCAGCCACCAGTAGCTAAATATGCAGTAGGGAATAATAATAAACCTGACCAGCCAACAAAGACGAATCTATCTTTTTTTAACCAATCATCAACTAGATCAAATAAACCACGTTCTTGGTTTTGTCCAATAGCAATGGTCATATTTTTTAATCCTTAAATAAAATTAATTTTGAAGTAAACCTTATTTCTAATTTCTACTTTTGTCTTATCAACTTATATTTATAATTATACACGAATATTTTAATAAATTTGAAGATTAGTAAAAAAAAAATTTAAAATATAAACTACTTAATTATTTATATTTCAAAATACAGAAAATTAACAAATAAATAATCATTTTCAAATAAATTATTAGAAAATAATTTATTTGAAATTTTTTAAAATAATCTAAGCAATATCATCTGTTTGAATGTATAAGAAAAATAATGCCATACTAAATGCTGGGAAAATTAAACCAACAATTGGAACTAAAATTGACGGTAAAAAAGCTGCTGCCATATTACATTTTATTATTTAAATTTTATTGCTAGCACAAAATTAGTACTGAGACTTATTATTATTAATTGTATATGAAAATATCAGAGAATTAAAAAAATATCCGGAAGATAAATCAAACTTTTCCGGATTTTTATAGTAGAATTAATAATATTAAATTTAGTATATTTAACATTTTATAAATCTATATAGAGGTTTTAATTATGGAAAGTTTATTATTAGCTCGATTACCTGAAGCATACGTTGCATTTAGTCCAATTGTAGATGTTTTACCAATTGTTCCTGTTTTCTTCTTGTTATTAGCTTTTGTTTGGCAAGCAGCAATTGGTTTTAGATAAGGTAAAAACTACACTAAAAAATTATTATTTCAAATTATGTTCATTTGACTAAATTATTTAATTTTAGTTCAAGAGTTGAATTAATTAGGGATATGTACTAATACTATATCATAAATTTATAATATTAAAAATAAATGGTAGAACCTTTATTATCTGGAATCGTTTTAGGAATGATCACTGTAACTGCTTTTGGTTTATTTGTTGCTGCTTATTTACAATATAATCGTGGTAGACAATTTGATTAAATAATTTTAATAATACTTAAGTTCATCTTAAGTATTATTAGCGATTTTTTATTAGTAAAATTTTGAAGTTGAAAAATTAAATAATATTTAAATTCTAATAGTTTTTAAACTATTAGAATTTAGTTTTGAAATTATGTTAAAGAAACTTTACCACCGGCTGCTTCTAATTGTTTTTTTGCATCTTCAGCAGCATCTTTGGCTACATCTGCTTGAACTTGTTTTGGTGCTGATTCTACTAATTCTTTCGCTTCTTTTAAACCTAAACCTGTTAAAGCACGAACAACTTTTAACACTGCAATTTTCTTATCAGCTGGAACTTCATCTAACATTACATTAAATTCAGTTTTTTCTTCTACTTCTTCAGCAGCAGCTGACATTACAACACCACCACCACCACTAACAGCAGCAGATGCATCAACACCAAAAGTTTCTTCAATTTGACTTACTAATTCTGATGCTTCTAATAATGTTAATGTTTTTAATTCTTCAACGATTTGATTAATTTTATCTGACATAATATGAGTTTTATAATTAATTTTTTTAAAGTTTGATTTATCTTTTTAATCAAAGATATTTAAATCTAATTGAATTGAGGGACCCATACTTGTGCAAATAAATATATTTTTGAAATATTTACCTTTTACACCAGATGGTCGGTTTTGTTCAATTGATTCATATAAAGCTGTTAAGTTTTCCGTTAATTGGATTTCTGTAAAATTAGATTTACCAAAACTTACGTGAACAACACCTGTTTTATCTGCTTTATATTCGAATTTACCTTTTTTAAAATCAGATAACGTTTCCGTTAATGTTGTACTCACTGTACCTGATTTTGGTGATGGCATTAAACCTTTTGGTCCTAATACTCGCCCTAATTTTGCTAATTTAGGCATCATATCCGGAGTTGCAATTAATAAATCAAAATCAATGTTACCTTGACTGATTTGCTCAATTAAATCATCATTTCCAACAATATCTGCTCCAGCAGTTTTCGCTTCGGCTGTATTATTTTCGTTTGTTAAAACGGCAATTTTAATTGATTTACCAATCCCATGAGGTAAAGTTACAGTTGTTCTTAACTGTTGATCGGCATATTTAGGATCAATATTTAAGTTTGCATGTAATTCAACAGTTTCCGTAAATTTAGCGGTTGCTGTTTCTTTTAGGATTTGGATTGCTTCTTCTTTATTAGTAAAAACGATATTTTTCGTTTTTGCTTTATTTTCTTGATGACGACGTGATATTTTTCGCATAAAATTCCCCTAATAAAATTAACAATTTACAAATTAATCGCTAATTGAAATACCCATATTACGGGCAGTTCCTTCAACAATTTTTACTGCACTAGTAAGTTTTGTAGTGTTTAAATCTGGTAATTTAATGCTTGCAATTTCTTCTAATTGAGCTGTAGTAATTGAACCGACATTTACTCGATTAGGAGTCGATGAACCTTTTTTAATTTTTGCTGCATTTGCTAATAAAACAGACGCAGGTGGAGTTTTAAGAATAAAAGTATAACTTCTATCTTCATACACTGAAATTTCTACTGGAATAATTAATCCAGCTTTATCACTCGTTTTTGCATTATATTCTTTACAAAATGCAGCAATGTTAACACCATGTTGACCTAATGCCGGACCAACAGGAGGTGCTGGAGTTGCTTTTGCTGCAGGTAAAGCTAATTTAATTAACGCTGTTACTTTTTTAGCCATATAAATTTACCGCTTTATAAATTCCATTTTTAACTTGAATGAATTTTGAACCAACTTTTTTTTAAAGTTTTGTTTTCATTTAAAGCTTAAATAATCTTTTTATTTGAAAAGATTAAGTACGGATTGCTTTTTAAGTCTCAATTCTATCTAAAAAATATAAACCTCTTAGTTATAAGAGAAGCGCGCCCTGAAGGACTTGAACCCTCGACATCTAATTTTGGAGACTAGCGTTCTACCAACTGAACTAAGGACGCGTAATATATATTTTAAGTATAATAAAAGAAAAAAGCAATCTTTTACGTTATAAGTTATTTATAATAAACTCATTTAATAATGTCTTAATATTTTTAATATGCAACCTACGACTAACAGTTTAAGCTCATTAACAATTGAAAAATATTTACCGCATAATTTTTTAGCTGAAAAAATTATTTTAAGTAGTTTATTAGTAAGTTCTGAAGCAATCGAACATACGCTACGTAGTGTTAAAGTAGAAACTTTTTATTTTAAAAATCACCAGGAATTATACAAAGCAATTATTGAGATGCACAATAAAAAAAAATCAATTGACATCATTACATTAAATACATTTTTACAAGATAATGGAAAATTAAAAGAAATTGGAGGAACACGTATACTAATTGAATTAACGAATTACGTTCCCAATTTATTATATTTGGAAGATTATATTAAACTGATTCAAGATAAATTTTTACGTCGTTCACTTATTAAATTAGGGTATGAGATTATTAATTCTGCTTATATAACAAATATTTCATTAGAATCAATTTTAGCCACCTTGGAATCGGATGTTTTTAATCTTACAAATGAGATTAAATTACAAAAGATAACTAATAGTGCGGATTTATTTGCTCAAGTATTTTTAGAGCTAAAACAAAAAGCTTTAAAACCATCTCTATCAGGTGTTTCTTCAGGTTTTTTTGACTTAGATTCATTTACTCAAGGTTTTCAAAGATCAGATTTAATTATTATTGCTGGTCGGCCATCCATGGGTAAAACAGCTTTAGCTTTAAATATAGGTTTAAATATTATTAAAAGTTCTAAGCAACCAGTTCTTTTTTTTAGTTTAGAAATGTCAAAAGAACAATTAACATATCGATTATTAACAAACGAAACTGATATTACCAATTCACGGTTAAAAACAGGTAACCTTTATAAAGAAGACTGGTTAAAATTAAATTCAACAATTAAATATTTATCTACATTACCCTTTTTTATTGATGATACTTCCAATCCTTCAATTCAAGACATTAAATCAAAAATTAAGAAAATTCTTTTTGAACAAAATCAAATAGGTTTAATTATTATCGATTACTTACAACTTATGCAAAATAGTAAATTTAAAACTGATAATCGAGCTCAAGAATTATCACAAATAACACGTTCATTAAAAAATCTTGCGCGTGAATTTAATGTACCTATTATTGCTTTGTCACAATTAAGCCGAAGTGTTGAAAGTCGTACAAATAAAAGACCCATTTTATCTGATTTACGAGAAAGTGGTTCAATTGAACAAGATGCTGATTTAGTTTTGATGTTATACCGCGAAAGTTATTATACTTCAACTGAATCAGAAGAAGCGCTTACTGATTTTGATTCAGTAGAGTTAATTATTTCTAAACAACGAAATGGTCCAATTGGTACGGTTGATTTATACTTTGATTCAAGTCGTACAAAGTTTTTAAATATAGATTTAAATAGTTAAATGCCCAGAACCAGATTCGAACTGGTGACACGAGGATCTTCAATCCACTGCTCTACCAACTGAGCTATCCGGGCTTAATATTAATTATAATATAATTAAGCTAAAATGACAATACATTTAATTTTTAATTAGTAGTTGCTTATTTTTCCTAAATTTAGTACTGTATATATCGGGTATGGTTTTTAATAAAATTTTAAAACAACTTATTTTGTCAGGATCGTAAGATAGCAGCATAAAGCTTGAATTAATTATTTGTATTAATACTATACCTTCTTTTGATTTAACTAAATCTTTAAACTTTTTTTTACTTTAAATTAGGCATTTCTAAATAAATTCTAATATAGTCAAAATATAAATTATTTTGAAAAAATATTAATTATGTTTTTTTTTAGAAAAGCTGATACAATTAATATTGTAGTCAATCTTACTATTTTTAATTAAAAAAACGGAATTAGAAATGACAGCTTCATTATCAAATTTTATGTCTAGTTTAGTTGCAGGTGGCGTTGTAGTAGGTGCTATTGCAATTGCTTTAGTTATTATCAGTAAAAGTGATCGTATTGCACGTTCTTAATTAAAATTATAAATTAAATATTTATAATTAATTAAAATCTTTACAGAATTACTTATGATAAACATTGGTTTTGGTCCAAATATTTTATTAGGTTTAATCTTAGGATTTGGAGTAATATTACTATATTTTCTTCGAGTTGTTAAGCCCGAAGTGGCACGAGATGAAGATATTTTTTTTGCAACTATCGGGTTACTTTACAGTTGTATTTTAATGGTTCATGGTTGGCGACTAGATCCAATTTTATTGTTTAGTCAAGTATTAATTATCGCATCTCTTTTAGTTGCTGGCTGGGAAAATATTCGCTTACGAGGTTTACTCGCAAATATGGCAAAACTAAAAAAAAGGGTAAATAAATCAAATTAAATATCCTTTCTCTTCTTGGTTTCAATTTTATAAATAATGTTTTTAAATTATGTTTAAAAAATATTCTAAATTTTGCGCCTTAATTTTATTTGGTATTTTTAACATTTTTGTTACAACAGCTTCTGCTATTGATTTAGATGAAGCAACACGAACTGTAGTTGTGGATGGTACTGGTACTACGACAGTGTTAACACCTGAACAAGTAAAACGAGGAAAACGTTTATTTAATGCAACATGTGGCGCATGTCACTTAGGTGGTATTACAAAAACCAATCCAAACGTTGGCTTAGATCCAGAAGGATTAAGTTTAGCAACTCCACGTCGTGATAATATTAACGCTTTAGTTGATTATATTAAAAATCCAACGACATATGATGGTTTAGATTCTATTGCCGAAACTCATCCGAGTATTAAAAGTGCAGATATCTACCCACGTATGCGCTCATTAACTGACGAAGATTTATATTCAATTGCTGGTCACATTATGTTATCACCAAGAATCCAAAGTGAGAAATGGGGTGGTGGTAAAATTTATTACTAAATTTAATCCTACATTTTTAAATTCAATTTACTTAACAGTAAATTGAATTTAAAGTTTAAATAATTCAATTTTAAGCTTGTCAGATTAGATTTTTTAATGATAATATAAATGCTAGAGAACAATTTATAAAAATTTTGTTTAAAAATCTTTTAAAGAACTGGCAAAGCATGTAGCTCAGTGGATAGAGCATCAGATTCCGATTCTGAAAGCCGGGGGTTCGATTCCCTTCATGCTTATTAGGGATATAAATTATTAGATTTGAATTTAATGTTAGTATTTGGGGCTGATTTGGTTTTGACATTTAAAAGTTAAGTAAAGTATGATGCAGGTCGAAGCCGTTATTCTTCGTAAAAAACATACATCTCTATAATAAATGCTAACAATATAATTCCTTTTAACTTTAAGCAAGTAAACAAGAATTTAAACACTTCTTTTGCATTTGCAGCTTAGTACATAATATATTTTGTTAAATTTCTTTGTTCACTATAACTAGACTTTTCGTTTTTTTATAGTTTAGAATATTTTTATATTTCGTTCTTTTTAGAACTATGCCTGTGAATGAGTACTTTAATAAAATTTAAATGGACGTGGGTTCGAGTCCCATCAGCTCCATCTATGCATTCGTGGCCGAGTGGTTGAAGGCACCGGACTCATAATCCGTTTTCCTATGGAACATCACTGGTTCGAACCCAGTCGGATGCATTTTACTAATTTTTAATATTGTTTTTTTGGCAGTATAAATGTAGTATTGCTAGTAATAAATTATTAAAATATAAAAGTTTTATGGTTAAATTAAATAAACAACAAACCATTGATAATTTACACAAAAGTTTTATAAAAACAGATTTACCAACAATTCGAATTGGTGATAATGTTAAAATTGGTGTTAAAATTATTGAGGGTAGTAAAGAACGTGTTCAGTTTTATGAAGGCACAGTTATTGCGAAGAAAAATAGTTCAATTAACACAACAATTACTGTAAGAAAAGTTTTACAAGGTATTGGTGTAGAGCGTATATTTTTAATTCATTCGCCGAAATTAGATTCTATTCAAGTGTTACGTTCATCAAAAGTTCGTCGTTCTAAGTTATATTACTTACGAAACTTAAAAGGTAAAGCTAGTCGTTTAAAACAGACTTTTAAATAAAATTAAAAGTTTTTAAAAATTAAAAAAAAAAAATTTATAACTACGTTCCGTAGTATAATAATAGATAGTAAAGTAATTAATGAACTTCTTTTTTCAACTTTTACTTTATAATAACTTTAAATAAGGATTCATATGGCTACTTACAAAGTAACATTAAAAAGCGAAGAGCACGGTATTGATACAACAATTGACTGTAATGATGATATTTTTGTTTTAGATGCTGCAGAAGATGGTGGTATTGATTTACCATACTCTTGTCGTGCTGGTGCATGTTCTACATGTGCAGGTAAAGTAACAGAAGGTTCAATTGATCAATCAGAACAAACATTCTTAGATGACGATCAAGTAGGCGCTGGTTTTGTTTTAACTTGTATTGCTTATCCTAAATCAGACTGTACAATCTTAGTTCACCAAGAAGACGAATTATACTAATTCGTTAAAATAAAAAGGAATGACTTTAAAAATAAGTCATTCCTTTTTATTATTTAGAAGTTAAGCTCTGCAGCTTGTACTTTTTCAAATTGTTTTTTCTTTAAAATTAAGAAAACTTGTGTTAATAAAACACTGAAACAAAATGCTAAGTAACCAATAATACGTGCTGGCTTTTGTAACACGATTTCAGTTTCTTCTTGACCAAAACCACCTACATTTGGATCAACATTTAAGGCTTGATCTGTTTTTACTACATCACCTTGTTTCACTGTTAATACTAAACCAGCGGGAACAATTTGTGACGTTGTTGTACCATTTGAATTAACAATAGTAATGTTAGATTCCTCTTTTGCTAAAGTTACAATTTCAGAAATTTGACCAGCTTGAACTGCACCAAAACTGTTCATATTACTTTTTTCACCAGTTGGGTATACTTGGCCACGACCACGATTTCCCCCAGCATACATCGGGTATGTTAAGTATTTAACATTTGAATCTTTTGCTGGATCTGGGGCTAAAACAGGGAAAATAAGTTCTTGGTGTGTTTTACCTGCAATTGGACCTACTACTAAAATATTATCAAATTCAGTACTGTATGGTGAAATATAGACACCTTTATTTTTTAGTTTTACAGCGTCTGGAATTTGACTTTTAGGAGCTAATTTAAATCCTTCTGGTAAAATTACAATACCACCTACATTTAAATCGGCTTTTTTACCGTTTGCACCAATTTGTTGACGTGAAGTATCATACGGTACTTTAACTTCAACTTCAAATACTGCATTTGGAAGTACTGCTTGAGGAGCTTCAATTTCAATTGCTTTTTGGTTTAAATGACAATTTGCACAAGCTAATTTACCATTTGCAGCACGTGGATTTGAATAACCTTGTTGTGCAAATACTGGGTAAGCTAAAGAATTTTCAATAGAAAACCCGAATACACTTATAGCAATCGTTAAAGTAAATAAAAGACTTTTAAAAAACTTGTTAGTTGCCATGGATGAAATACTTTTTAAGTATATATATAAATTAATTTTTTATTAAAAGCAGGATCCCTACCCCAGAAAAATATAACAATAATATTGCCGATGATAACAATACTTGAGTTAATGGGTCGGTAGAAGGTGTTAAAACTGCTCCAATAATTGTTGAAACTAAGATAACGTATCGCCATGAAGTTATCATTTGTTTAGCGGATACAATATTTAATAATCCTAATAAAATTTGAATAATAGGAATTTGAAAAGCTAGCCCTGTACTATAAAATAGAACAAGAACGAATTCAAAATATTGATCAAATGACCAAAGTGGCTCAATAACCTCATCACTGTAGCTTAGAAAGAAATTTAAGGCTGCAGGAATTAAGGCATAATACGAAAACGCTAGTCCCAAACCAAAGAGACATAAAGAACTTAACAATAATGGTAAGATAATCTTTGTTTCTTTTTTTGTTAGTCCGGGTAATAAAAATAAAATTAATTGTCCTATTGCGAATGGACTGCCAAATAAAAGTCCTGTATAAAATGAAATTTTTACAGTTGAGACAAAATATTCACCAGGCGACAATTGAAAAAATTTTACATTACTAACGGGGAGTTCTAAAATTTTAACTAAAAATTTAACTTCAAAAAATGCACAACATGTTAAAATTAAAATAACCCATATAATATGAAAAAGTCGTTGGCGTAACTCTTCAATATGTTCAGTAAAAGGTAATTCTAAAGTAACCGTTTCATTTTGTTGAAAATTAAAATCAGAATTTGTTATCATATATTAGGATTTTGCTTCGTTAAAATGTTTTACTATCCTTTAAAAAAATTGATAGTTTTAAGTACGTCAAAATCTACACATAACTGATTAAAGGAATATAAAACTAAATTATAATAATTTAGTTTTATATTTTTTATGATAAATAATTTATAGCTTCAACACGAGCTGTCGCTTTTTTTAATTCAATTGATGCATCAAGTTTAGCTTTACTAGTCTCAGCAGTTTCCACTGCTACTGTTGCTTTTTCTAGTTTTTGTGTAGCTTCACTTAATTCAACAGATACAAGTTCTTCAACATCATTTACTAAAACTGTTACTCGATTACGGTCGATTTCCGCTAAACCCCCACATAAAATAATGGGAGTCCATTTATTATCAAGTTTAATTCTTAATAAACCTGTATCTAGAGCTGTAATTAAAGCAGCATGACCATCTAATATACCTACTTGACCTGTTAAGCCTGGTAATACAATTTCATCAGCTGTTGTTGAACAGATTACTCTATCTGGAGTAAGTACGCGAATATTTAGAACCATAAAATTAGTACTCCTTTATTTTAGAGTTTCTGCTTTTGCAATTGCTTCGTCAATATCCCCTACAAGATAGAACGCTTGTTCTGGTAAATCATCTAATTCACCATTAAAAATCATTGTAAAACCTTTAATTGTTTGCTCTAAGCTTACATATTTTCCTGGAGAACCTGTGAAGATTTCTGCAACAAAGAATGGTTGTGATAAGAAACGTTCAACTTTACGTGCACGTGCTACAGTTAAACGATCTTCTTCAGATAATTCGTCAATACCTAAAATGGCAATAATATCTTGTAATTCTTTATAACGTTGTAAAGTTTCTTTTACTGTTTCAGCCATGTCATAGTGCTCTGCACTTACAATGTTTGGTTGTAACATTGTTGATGTAGAATCTAATGGATCTACTGCTGGATAGATACCTTTTGATGCTAAATTACGAGATAATACTGTAGTAGCATCTAAATGAGCAAACGTTGTTGCTGGAGCTGGATCTGTTAAATCATCCGCAGGTACGTATACCGCTTGGATTGATGTAATTGAACCTTGTGTAGTAGATGTAATACGCTCTTGTAATGCACCCATTTCTGTTGCTAATGTTGGTTGGTAACCTACAGCAGAAGGCATACGGCCTAATAATGCTGATACTTCAGAACCTGCTTGTGTGAATCGGAAGATATTATCAATAAATAATAAAACATCCTGTTTATTAACATCACGGAAATATTCTGCCATTGTTAATGCTGTTAAACCTACACGCATACGTGCCCCTGGAGGTTCATTCATTTGACCATATACTAAAGCTACTTTAGATTCAGGGAAATTACTTTCGTTAATTACGCCTGATTCTTTCATTTCTTCGTATAAATCATTACCTTCACGTGTACGTTCACCTACACCACCAAATACTGATACACCACCGTGTGCTTTAGCAATGTTATTAATTAATTCCATAATTAATACAGTTTTACCTACACCAGCACCACCGAATAAACCGATTTTACCACCTCGACGGTATGGAGCTAATAAATCTACAACCTTAATACCAGTTTCAAAAATTGATGGTTTTGTTTCTAATTCAGTAAATGCAGGTGCATCACGATGAATTGGTAATGTTTCTTCATATGAAACGTCACCTTGTTCATCTACTGGCTCACCAATAACATTGAAAATTCGACCTAATGTTGTTATACCAACGGGTACACAAATTGGAGTACCTAAATCAACTGCTTCAACACCACGCTTTAAACCATCTGTTGAACGCATAGATACAGCACGAACTTTATTGTCACCTAGTAATTGTTGTACTTCTACAATATTACCAATGCCATCAGCTGTCTCAATTCTAATCGCGCTGTAAATTGCAGGTAATACACCATCAGGGAATTTGATATCTAATACCGGACCAATGATTTGACTAACGAAACCTATATTTTTTTTAGTTTGTACCATTTTGACTTAACATATTTAAATATTTAAGAATAAATATACTTTCGGAACTTGCTAAATAATAGCAAATTTAAAACTTATTAACTATGTATTATTGTACAACAAAATAATGATTATTCTTGAATAAAATATTAACTTTCATTTAGAATATTAAATCTATTTAGTCTTCTTCAAATAATCTACCACTAACTTTTAACCAATTTCGGGCCCCAGGATAATTATCCGGAGCTAGTTTTAAAGCTTGGCGCCAATACTCACCAGCTTTGTCAAAAAACTCTGTTGCTAATGCACGATATTCTGCTTGTTGAATGTCATCAATTTCTTCATTTATCATAGTCAATGTATTTAAACCTGACGAATGATAAATTACCGCAATATTATTTAAAGACTGTGGTAAGTTCGAGTTTAATTCAAGAGCTTGATGATAATATTCTAACGCTTGGGAATTATTACCAATATTACCGTAAATTAACCCAATATTGTAAAGGGTATAACTTCTATCATATGGATCTTCTTCAACTTGTAAGGCTTCGTAATAATTTTCTAATGCTTCTGCATATTTACCATTGGATTGAGCAGCCATTCCAGCACGATAATAAGAAAAAGCTTGTTTTTCTTGTTTACTGGCAGGTAGTACTTTTAATAAAATATCCGCAATTACGGTAAAGGTTTTGTCAATAAAATTTCCCATAAAAAGTTCCTTTAAATTTTAAAAATAAAAATTTTTGTTTTTTTAATCGTCTTAAACACTTTTTAGAGTCATTATAATCGATATTTTAATTTTGGTATATACATATCCACTTATATAAACTTATAAAGTTTTTCTTTGTTAGCTGGTGAAGGGATTTGAACCCCCAACCTACGGATTACAAATCCGTTGCTCTACCATTGAGCTACACCAGCATATTTAATAAATTCTTTCTTCACTTATCACCATAGATTTATTTATAGTAATTACTATCTATCATTATTTTACGCTTAAAGCTCAGAAAAATCAATACATTAGAAAAAATTACCTCGGCATCTTATGGGTTTAGTTTCCTTCAATAATTTAGTAATAAATAAAGATTTATTACTAAATTATTGAAGGAAATTATAGTTAGAATTAACCAAATTTACCTGATGTCGATGCAATTAAAAAAGCAGCGTATGTTAAAATATAACCTACTGAGAAGTGGACTAAACCAACTAAACGAGCTTGAACAATTGATAACGCTACAGGCTTATCACGCCAACGGATTAAGTTAGCAAGTGGTGTACGTTCATGAGCCCAAACTAATGTTTCAATTAGTTCTTGCCAATAACCACGCCATGAAATTAAGAACATAAAACCAGTTGCCCAAACTAAATGTCCAAATAAGAACATCCATGACCAAACAGATAAATTGTTCATACCAAATGGATTATAACCATTAATTAATGGTGATGAATTTAACCATAAGTAATCACGTAACCAACCCATAATATAATTTGATGATTCATCAAATTGACCTGGGTTACCACCCCAAATTGTCATGTGTTTCCAATGCCAGTAGAATGTAACCCAACCGATTGTGTTTAACATCCAGAACATTGCTAAATAGAAAGCATCCCATGCAGAAATATCACATGTACCGCCACGACCTGGACCATCACAAGGGAAGCTGTAACCAAAGTCTTTTTTATCTGGCATTAATTTTGAACCACGTGCATCTAAAGCACCTTTTATTAAAATTAATGCAGTTACATGTAAACCTAATGCAATTGCATGGTGTACTAAGAAATCACCAGGACCAATTTTTAAGAATAAATCATTCTTATTATTATTAATTGCATCTAACCAACCTGGTAACCAAACTTGATTACCTGCCACTGTTGCTGGACTAGTCGGCGATGATAATAATACATTAAATTGATATACGGCTTTACCTGAAGCTGCTTGAATGTATTCAGCAAAAACTGGTTCAAATAAAATTTGTTTTTCTGGTTGACCGAAAGCTACTACAGTATCATTATGAATATATAAACCTAATGTGTGGAAGCCTAAGAATAATGATACCCAACTTAAATGTGAAATAATTGCTTCTTTATGCTCTAACACTCGAGCTAAAACATTATTTTTATTTAATTCTGGATCATAGTCACGAACAAAGAAAATTGCACCGTGAGCAAAAGCACCGACCATTAAGAATCCAGCAATATATTGATGATGTGTATATAATGCTGCTTCAGTAGTAAAATCTTTTGATAAGTATGCATACGGAGTTAAAGCATACATATGTTGAGCAGTTAAAGACGTAGCAACACCTAATGAAGCTAAAGCTAACCCTAACTGCATGTGTAATGAATTAGTAATTGTTTCAAATAACCCAACGTGACCTGCACCTAAACGACCTCCAGGAGGACGGTGAGCGTCAAGAATTTCTTTCATATTGTGACCAATACCAAAATTAGTACGGTACATATGACCAGCAATAATGAATACAACTGCAATTGCTAATTGGTGATGAGCAATGTCACTTAACCATAATGCTTGAGTTTGTGGATGGAAACCACCTAAGAATGTTAAAATCGCAGTACCCGCACCTTCGCTTGTACCATAGACATGTGAAGCACTATCTGGATTTTCTGCGTATACTGTCCAATTACCTGTAAAGAATGGTGTTAAACCAGCAGGATGTGGTGGTGTTGTTAAGAAATTATCCCAACCAACATGTGCACCACGTGATACTGGAATTGCTACGTGTACAATGTGACCAGTCCAAGCTAATGAACTTACACCAAGTAAACCTGATAAGTGATGATTTAAACGTGATTCATTATTTTTAAACCAAGATAAACTTGGACGGAATTTTGGTTGTAAATGTAACCAACCCGCAAATAATAATACAGACGATAAGATTAATAAACCAACAGAACCTGCATAAAGTTCTTGATTTGTTCTGAATCCAATTGTGTACCACCATTGATATACACCTGAAAATGCAATATTTACTGGGTAAGTATTACCTTTACTAAATGCTTTTAATGCTGATTCACCAAAATGTGGATCCCAAATTGCATGTGCAATTGGTTTTGTTTTCAATGGGTTAACTACCCATTGTTCGAAGTTTCCTTGCCATGCTACATGGAATAAGTTTCCAGCTGTCCAAAGGAAAATAATAGCTAAATGGCCAAAATGAGACGCGAAGATTTTTTGATATAAATTTTCTTCGGTCATGCCATCATGTGCTTCTAAATCATGAGCAGTAGCTATACCATACCAAATTCGTCGAGTTGCTGGATCTTGTGCAAGGGCTTGGCTAAACTTTGGAAATTTAGTTGCCATAATCTTCAGATGCCTTTTTATATAATTTATAGTTGTAAATAAAATTTGAATTGTACAAAATTTGTACAATTAAGTAATAGAGATTGCACGTGCTAAGAAGAACGCCCAAGTTGTACCGATACCACCTAATAAATAGTGTGCTAAACCAACAGCTCGACCTTGTGTAATACTTAAAGCACGAGGTTGAATTGCTGGTGCAAAGTTTAATTTATTATGTGCCCATACGATTGATTCAATAAGTTCTTGCCAGTAACCACGACCACTGAATAAGAACATTAAACTAAATGCCCAAATAAAATGTGCACCTAAGAAAATTAAACCATATGCAGATGATGCTGAACCATATGATTGAATTACTTGTGATGCTTGTGACCATAAGAAATCACGTAACCATCCATTAATTGTAATTGAGCTTTGAGCAAAATTACCACCAGTAATATGTGAAATACTTCCATCTGGTGTTACAGTACCCCATACATCAGATTGCATTTTCCAACTGAAGTGGAAAATTACAACTGAAATTGAGTTGTACATCCAGAATAAACCTAAGAATACATGATCCCAACTAGAACTTTGACAAGTACCACCACGACCAGGACCATCACAAGGGAAACGGAAACCTAAATTTGCTTTATCTGGAATTAATTTAGAGCTACGAGCGTAAAGTACACCTTTTAATAAGATTAATACTGTTACGTGAATAGTGAAAGCATGAATATGGTGTACCATAAAATCAGCAGTACCTAATTTAATAGGCATCATTGCGATTTTACCACCAACTTCAACAACATCACCACCAAAAGCATAACTTGTTGTTGCTAAGGCATTTGGTGCTGTTGTACCAGGTGCTAATAAATGAATATTTTGAATCCATTGTGCAAAAATTGGCTGTAATTGGATTGCTTTATCCGAGAACATATCTTGTGGACGTCCTAAAGCACGCATTGTATCATTATGGATATAGAATCCAAATGCATGAGTACCTAAGAAAATACAAACCCAATTTAAGTGTGAAATAATTGAATCACGGTGACGTAAAACACGATCTAATAAGTTATTATAGTTATTCGCTGGCGTGTAATCACGCACCATAAAAATTGCTGCGTGTGCTGCACCACCAGTTACACAGAAACCACCAATCCACATATGGTGTGTGAATAATGATAATTGTGTTGCATAATCAGTTGCAATATATGGATATGGAGGCATCGCATACATATGATGTGCAACAATAATACTTAATGAACCCACCATTGCTAAGTTAATAGCTAATTGTGCATGCCATGAAGTTGTTAAAATTTCATATAAGCCTTTGTGACCTTCACCAGTGAATGGACCTTTATGTGCTTCTAAAATTTCTTTCATACTATGACCAATACCCCAATTAGTACGGTACATATGACCTGCAACAATAAATAACACAGCTAAAGCTAAATGGTGATGAGCAATATCACTTAACCATAAACCACCAGTTACTGGATTTAAACCACCTTTAAATGTTAAGAAATCTGAGTACTCGCCCCATTGACCGCTAAAGAATGGTGTTAAACCTTTACCGAAGCTTGGGTATAATTGAGCCATTAATTCACGATTAATTAAAAATTCGTGTGGTAATGGGATTTCTTGTGGAGATACACCAGCATCTAACAATTTATTAATTGGTAATGCAATGTGAATTTGGTGACCAGACCATGATAAACAACCTAAACCTAATAAACCAGCCAAGTGGTGATTCATCATTGATTCTGCATTTTGGAACCATTCTAATTTTGGTGCTGCTTTATGATAATGGAACCAACCAGCAAATAGCATTAAAGCTGACATTACTAATCCACCGATAGCAATCCAGTATAATTCTACTTCACTTGTGATACCTTCTGCACGCCACATTTGGAACCAACCAGATGTTGTTTGTACACCTTGGAAGTTACCACCTACATCAGCGTTTAAAATTTCTTGACCTACAATTGGCCAAACAACTTGTGAACTTTGTTTAATTCCAATTGGATCTGATAACCAAGCAGAATAATTTGAAAAGTATGCACCATGGAAGTGCATACCACTAATCCATAAGAAAATTGCTGCTAATTGGCCGAAATGTGCACTGAAAATTTTACGTGAAACTTCTTCCAAAGAATTTGTTTGACTGTCAAAATCATGTGCATCCGCGTGTAAGTTCCAAATCCAAGTTGTTGTTTTTGGACCTTTAGCTAAAGTTCGTGAAAAGTGTCCCGGTTGAGCCCATTTTTCGAAACTAGTTTCCACAGCGTCTTTTTCTACAAAAATTTGTACATTTTTTGCACGACGCTCCGTTGAGCTTATTGCCATTGACTTTCTCCTTTTGGGAGACGAAAATCTATGAAACTCTCATAAAAAATAAAAAATAGTTTATAAAAACATATTAAGTAAACATGAGTTTTCATCATATCATTATACATTGTTTTTAATTTATTTTCACATTCTATTTAAAATATTAATAATTTAATATTTTAAATAGAATTTTGTGCTACAAATGGTAATAGTGATAAAGCACGAGCACGTTTTATTGCTTTTGCAATTTGACGTTGTTGTTGAACTGTTACACCTGTAGCACGACGTGGTAAAATTTTTCCCTGTTCTGTAACAAACAATTTTAGTAAATCAATATCTTTATAATCAATTTTTTGATTAAGACCTAATGGTGACATTTTTTGTTTTTGTGTTAACATAAATTATTTAATTTCTTTGTGAGTAGTAGGTTTATTACAATGGCGGCAGTATTTTTTTAATTCAATTCGTTCGGGATTATTTCGACGATTTTTTTGAGTGGTATAACGTGATACACCAGCAGAACGCTTATTTGTATTTGAACGACATTCTGTACACTCTAATGTAATTAGAATACGAGTACCTTTATTTTTTGCCATAAAGATTTTTTATAAAATTAATTAATTTTTAACGCTATTTATATTATGATTACACTACCTAAAAAATTTTATCTTATCAAGGTTTTATAAAAACTTTCATCAGATAAAATTTTTTTACGTGAAAAACTTCCAATTTTATAATGAATATATTAATATTTGAGTAAACGCAAATATTTCATTAAAAATTCATAGGATTTATAAACAATTATGGCTAATAACAAATCTGCAAAAAAACGTATTTTAATTACTAAACGAAATCGTATACAAAACCGTTTTTACAAAACCTCTGTAAGAACATTAACAAAAATGTTTTCAGCAAGTTTAGAATTGTACAAAACTGAGAAAACTAATGAGAATAAAGAAAAAGTACAAGCTATTTTAAACTCTGTTTATAGTTTAATTGATAAAGGGACTAAAAAACACGTTTTTCATAAAAATAACGCTGCTCGTAAAAAATCAAAATTAGCTCTTCATTTTAAATCTGCTTAAAATGTAAGACTTTTAAAAGTTAACAGAACGTTTTGTTAATAAAATTTAAATAAATTTTTTTAAACGTTCTGATATCTTCATAAAAATTTAAAAATATTTATTTGCAAAGATTATGAAACAATCAATGAATTATATAACTGCTCTACCAGATTTTATTGAAATGCAAAGAGCAAGTTTTTGTTGGTTTATCGCTCAAGGATTAAATGAAGAATTAGCTATGTTTTCGCGAATTCATGATTTTAGTTATAATACAGAGTATGTATTATTCGGTCATGAATATAGTCTTGTTAAACCAATTTATAATATTGTTCGAGCAAAAAAATATACGGCTAATTATGCCGCTCAACTAGTTATCCCTCTAGAAATTCGAAATAAAAAATTAAATAGTGTTCGATATCATAACCAATTTCCTATTATTAATTTACCTTTAATGACAACTTCTGCAACCTTTATTATTAATGGTTGTGAGCGAGTTATTGTAAGTCAAATTATACGGAGTCCTGGTATTTATTTCGAAAAAAATAAAAATCAAAAAAAACGAAAAATTGTTAAGCGTCAAGTCTCTAGCGACATTAATAAATTAAAATCATTCGTACCTTTAGGTGAGCCATTTATCTCTGAACAAGTTCTCTCATTTTTTCCAATTGCATATAATCAGAGTTTATTTCAATATTCCTTTACAGAATTAAAAAAAAGTGAAAATGATTTTTATTTTTATTTTTTAGATTCTTTCAAACTTTACCACATTATTTCAAAAACAGTTGAACCTAAAAAGAAATTTGAACGAATCAAAATTTTTTTACACTGGCTAAATATAAAAAATAAATATTTTCAAAGCGAAAATTCTATAGAGTTTTCACGTGTAAAAACTTTAATTAATGATTGGAATCAACTATTAACATCGTTAATGAAATATGAAATTTTAAGAAAAAGTTCTGGTAATAAGATTTTGACTCTTCAAAGTGACTGGTTAGAAACTTTAACTCTAAACTCACAAAATTTAAAAAGACTTAATAAAATTTCAGTAACACAATCAGGCCAAAACAAACTTTTAGAGTATTATCACCAAATTAATCAATTAGATGTTTTACAGAAATTACTTGTAATTTTAATTGGGTCTTACAGTAATGTAAAACAAGTTAATTATTTCAAATTTTTAAATCAAAATGTTAACTCAACAACAGAAACATTAGAAAAATTAATCGTACAAACTCAACAACAAAAATTAAAACCAGTTTTTTATTTTTCTTCAACATTAAAAGAACTATTTAAGTATAAGCAAAAAAAGAAAAAGACTAAAGATACAGAATATATAAAAATTGCAACCCAAAGCAATTTTGAAAACCTACCACAAAATTTAAATCAGTTACCTCAAGATTCTACAGCCTTTAAATCAATCGAATATAAATACGAAGTTTCAGAAAATCAACATAAATTAAATTATTTGAAATCAAGATCTGAAATTATTCAATATAAAGATTTACATGAAGTTAAAGATAATTATAAGCAAAAATACCAAGATAAAGATTTATATACAGCAATATTAATACCTGAATCAGGTTCTTGGGTTCGAGTTGGTTTCCAAAAAAATACAGAAATTAATAAATATAAGTATCCAATTAAAAATCAAGAAGATGAAGTTGTAATTCAATTAGATAAATTTACGCAAAAACCAATTATTCATTTATTAAAAGAAATGGGATTAACGGATTTTGAAATTTGTCAAAATCTTCAACATGCAGATTTTTTCTATTTTAATAAACCATTAATTACAAATTCTTTAACGTCTGAGCAACCATTATTACGCTTTAATTTAAAACCAGATTACTTTAAAAATATTTCAGAATTCTCTCGTATTTTTGATGTTCGGTATTATCGCTTAGGAAAAATTGGACGTTCAAAAATTAATAATCGATTAAATCTTAAATTAAATAGTCAAATTCAAACTATTACCTATGCAGATATTTTTGCCATTATTGATTCATTAATTACCTTATCAATATCAAAAACTATTGGTGATGATATTGATCATTTAAAAAATCGTCGTGTTCGATCTGTGGGCGAGCTTTTACAAAATTTATTTAGAATTGGATTCCAACGTTTATTACGTAAACTTCGAAGTCAAACAAATAAAGTTGGTTCAAGCCAACTCTCAAGTTTTAATATTGTGGGTGCAACAATTCGAGAATTCTTTGGTTCAAGTCAATTATCACAATATATGGACCAAACAAACCCATTATCTTCATTAACTCATCGTCGTCGGATTAGTGGATTAGGGCCTGGTGGGTTTGATCGTGATCGTATTAGTTTTGCCGTTAGAGATATTCATCCAAGTCATTATGGTCGAATTTGTCCAATTGAAACACCTGAGGGTCAAAATGTTGGCTTAATTGCATCATTAACGACTTGTGCAAGAGTAAATAAATCTGGGTTTATTGAAACTCCGTTTTGGCGAGTAATAAATGGTAAAGTTATTAAAACGGGTAGTCCGATTTATTTAACTGCTGATATCGAAGATTTTTATAAGATTGCTCCTGCTGATATTGCAACTAATGAACAAAACTATTTAACACAAAATTTAATTCCTGTTCGTTATAAACAAGATTTTATTACAGTAACTCCATTTGAAGTTGATTTTATTGCAATTTCAACAGTTCAAGTTGTTTCAGTTGCTGCGTCTTTAATACCATTTTTTGAACATGATGATGCAAACCGAGCTTTAATGGGTTCAAATATGCAACGTCAATCGGTTCCGTTAATTTTACCTCAAAAGCCAATTGTTGGGACAGGATTAGAAAATCAAATTGCTATTGATTCTGGTGCTACCATTAATGCACATAAAGCTGGAATTGTTCAGTCAGTAACTGCTGATCAAATTACAATTAAGCAGGATGACGGAATTGAGTTTAAATATGCTCTTCAAAAATATCAACGTTCAAATCAAGAAACTTGTATTAATCATCGGCCGATTGTTTGGAAAGGTGAGAGAGTTTTATCTGGTCAAATGTTAACTGATGGTCCTGGTATTAATGCTAGCGAACTAGCTTTAGGTCAAAATGTACTTATTGCTTATATGCCTTGGCAAGGTTATAATTTTGAGGATGCAATTTTAATTAATGAACGTTTAGTATATGAAGATGTTTTTACCTCAATTCATATTGAGCGGTATGAAATTGAAATCGATCAAACAGCTGAAGTTTGTGAAAAAACAACTAAAAATATTCCTAATTTAAATTTTTCTGAAACACAACATTTAAATGAAGATGGTATTGTATCAATCGGAACATTTGTACGACCGGGAGATATTTTAGTAGGAAAAGTTATTGAAAAAGACGATTCTGAACAATTACCAGAAGCAAAGTTATTACGCGCCATTTTTGGGGCAAAAGCAAAAGGGGTAAGAGATACTTCATACAGAATGCCTGAGGGTGAATATGGTCGAGTTATTGAAACTTTAACTTTCAATCGTCGAACAAAATTAGCATATAAATTTGAAAAAATTCAAATTTTTATTGCTCAAATTCGTAAAATTCAAGTTGGTGATAAAATTGCGGGTCGTCATGGAAACAAAGGTATTATCTCAAGAATTTTACCTCGACAAGACATGCCATTTTTACCAGATGGAACACCTATTGATATTATCTTAAATCCATTAGGTGTACCGTCTCGAATGAATGTTGGTCAATTGTATGAATGTTTATTAGGTTTAGCGGGTCATAAATTAGATCGTCGATTTAAAATTTTACCTTTTGATGAAATGTACGGCCCAGAAGTTTCTCGAATTTTAATAAATAAAAAATTACGACAAGCTTCAATTGAAAAAGATGAAGCTTGGTTATTTAATCCTTATTCACCTGGAAAAATGGTTTTAATTGATGGTCGGACGGGAAAAGAATTTGAAAATCCGATTACAGTTGGTAATGGATATATGTTAAAGTTAATTCATTTAGTTGATGATAAGATGCATGCTCGAGCAACAGGACCTTATTCATTAGTGACTCAACAGCCACTTGGTGGAAAAGCTCAACATGGTGGACAACGGTTTGGAGAAATGGAAGTTTGGGCTCTAGAAGGATTTGGTGCAGCATTTACTCTAAAAGAATTGTTAACCATTAAATCTGATGATATGGAAGGTCGTAATGAGACTTTAAATGCAATTGTTAAGGGACAACCAATTCCAACATCTGGAATTCCCGAATCTTTTAAAGTTTTATTACAAGAATTACGCTCAATTGGATTAGACATGAGTACATATCGTATTGAACAATTTAATACTAACCAAACTTATGAAACCGAAGTGAATTTAATTGAAAAATATGATCCATTAACAAAAACATTCCCTCCAACTTCAAATATAAATAGTATAGCATTCTAAAAAGTTTTCTTAAAACAATGGTACGAACTGAAAAAGAATTTGATTATATAAAAATTAAGTTAGCCTCACCTGTTCGAATTTTACAGTGGTCACATCGTCGATTACCAAATGGACAATTCATTGGTGAAGTTCAAAAATCTGAGACTATTAATTATCGTACATTTAAGCCTGAAATGGATGGTTTGTTTTGCGAACGAATTTTTGGTCCTAGTAAAAGTTTAGAGTGTGCTTGTGGTAAATACAAACGAGTACGCTATGATGGTTTAATTTGTGAACGGTGTGGCGTTGAATTAACAGAATCTCGTGTTCGACGTCATCGTATGGGTCATATTAATTTGATTTACCCTGTAACTCATGTATGGTACACAAATAGTCGACCTAATTACATGGCACTTCTATTAGAAGTTGAGCAATGTGAAAAAAGGGTTGACACAGGTTTATTATATTATTTACCTGATCTTTTTACACTTTTAAATACAAATTTAGAATTTTCTAAAAATCCTACAATTAATGAGTTATTTGAGGAAATTATAAAACAGAAGGGTTTAGTAACTTGGTTACCAACAGATCCGAATTTTAAAGAAAATTCCCAAAAATTAAAGCGAGATATTTTATATACAAAAATTACTCGTAATCGTTATCAATCAAACCGTCTTTTAACGGATTCTTCATTAAAAATCGTAAAAATTAAAAAAAAATTAAAGCAATTGATTGAAATGTTGAAACATGATGAACCATCAAAACAAATGTTATCACATGTATTTCAACAAGAATACCAAAAGAAATTTGCAATTAAGTCAGGTAAAGTAAATTTACGTGATAATCGAATTAAAAGAATAAAATTAGCTTCATTAGCTTATTTTATTGCTGAAGATGAAATTTCATTTTATGGACTTCATTGGGATTTACAACAATACCGTCGTAGTCGTGAGCTCGGATTTACAGGTTATCCTTTAAAACCATTTCCAAAGCCAAATTCACAAAACCGACGACGTAACACTCCAAAATATTTACTACGGACTACTCCTAATTATTTAATTGGGGCTGTTTTAATTAAAAAAGAGTTAGAAAAACTTAATATCAATCGTGAAATTTCTAAAACACGTCGATTTATTACTATTTGTAGTAAAGTGTTGCATAAAGAACAACCTATTTATAATGGGTCAAAATGGTTCCGAAAATGGGAATATCAACGTATCTATAAATTACGTGATCAATCAATTAAACGAATTAGAATTTTAGAAAATTTACAAGCAACTGGATCAAACCCAGCCTGGATGGTGATTACAATATTACCCGTAATTCCTCCAGCTTTACGGCCAATGATTCAATTAGAAGGTGGTCGGTTTGCGACTTCTGATTTAAATGAATTATATCGTCGTATTATTACACGAAATAATCGACTTTTAAGACTTTTAGAAATTGATGCCCCTCAACTAATCATTCGAAACGAAAAACGTATGTTACAGGAAGCTGTTGATACATTAATTGATAATGGGAAACGGGGTAAAATTGCTTTAAGTGCCAATAATCGACCATTAAAATCATTATCGGATATTATTAAAGGTAAACACGGCCGATTCCGTCAGAATTTGTTAGGTAAACGTGTTGATTATTCGGGTCGTTCTGTTATTGTAGTTGGACCTAGTTTAAAATTAAATCAGTGTGGCTTACCTTATGAAATGGCCATTGAATTATTCCAACCATTTATTATCCGTGAGTTAATAAATCAAGGATTAGCAAGTAACATGAAAGTGGCTAAAAACTTAATTCAACAAAATGAATCAGCCATTGATCCTGTTCTTGAAAAAGTTCTAGCAAATCATCCGATTTTTTTGAATCGAGCTCCTACACTGCATCGATTAGGAATTCAAGCTTTTGAACCCATTTTAGTGCAGGGTAGAGCTATAAAACTTCATCCGCTAGTATGTTCAGCTTTTAATGCTGATTTTGATGGTGACCAAATGGCTGTTCATGTTCCCTTATCACTCGAATCCCAAGCTGAGTGTTATATGTTAATGTTAGCTCCTTATAATTTTTTATCACCAGCCAATGGTGAACCTATCATTATGCCGAGTCAAGATATGGTTTTAGGTTGTTATTATTTAACAGTTAATAATATTCAAGGTTTATTAGGTTCAAATCACTATTTTGCAAATTTAGACGATGTAGTTTTAGCTTATTACCAAGATCAGATCGAATTACATACTGCTATTTGGGTTCGTTATAATGATGCTGGGATTGAAACAGGTTCATTAATTAAAAAAACAAAATTAGCTGATGACACAACTATTGAATATTATGAAAATCTTCAAATTCGCATTGATAGTATTGGTCAACCATTAGTTCAATATATACAAACAACAACTGGACGCGTAATTTTTAATTATACAATTCAGAAAACCTTAAAATTAGTTGCCTAAATGATATAATTATAAAAATAAATATTTTATGAAAAACTATATCTATCAAAATACTCTTATTAGTAAAAAACAATTAAAACAATTACTCGCTTGGAGTTTTACAGAATATAATTCAATGCAAGCTTGTTCTCTAGCGGATGAATTGAAATATTTAGGTTTTAAATACGCTAGTCAAGCTGGTATTTCAATCAGTATTGAAGATCTTAGAGTACCATTTGTAAAAAATCAAATGTTACAAAACGCTCATCAAGAAATATTAAATGCGGAAAAAATTTGTTTAAAGGGAAAGATTACTGACGTTGAAAAATTTCAAAAAATTATTGATACTTGGAGTATTACTAGCGAATCTTTAAAGGATGAAGTAGTTTCATATTTTAAAAGTTATGATCCTTTAAATTCCGTTTATATAATGGCATTTTCAGGAGCTCGTGGTAATTTATCTCAAGTTCGTCAATTAGTTGGAATGAGAGGACTAATGTCAGATCCGAGTGGTGAAATTCTTCAATTACCAATCAAAAAGAATTTCCGTGAAGGATTAACTATTACAGATTATTTAATGTCAGGGTATGGGGCACGAAAAGGGATTGTGGATACTGCATTAAAAACAGCCAATTCTGGGTATTTAACTCGTCGTCTTATAGATGTTGCTCAAGACATTATCATTCGAGAACGTGACTGCCAAACGCATCATTCGTGTGTTGTTAATAAATCTCAAAATAACGAACAAATTTTGGGACGCCTATTAAGTAAACCGATTTTTGATCCAGTTACTGACAATTTAATTACTCCTAAAGATACGCAACTTACACCTCAGTTAATTCAAACATTAAATGAGTATAATATTCAAACGTTTTATATTCGTTCACCTTTAACTTGTAGTTTGTATAGATCTATTTGCCAAAAATGTTATGGTTGGGATCTTGCAAATGAAAATTTAGTGGATATAGGTGAAGCTGTTGGTATTATTGCTGGCCAATCCATTGGAGAACCCGGTACTCAATTAACAATGCGGACTTTTCATACAGGTGGAATTTTTACCTCAGAAGCGAGACAACAGATTGTTAGTTCTGTTAATGGGATAATTAAATTTTCTAAATTATTAAAAACTTTAACCTTACGAACAAATCGAGGCGAAGATGTTTTATTAACAAAAAATTCTGGGTCTTTGGTTATTGTTCCTGAAACAAAAGGCAAAGATTTAGTGCAGTTAGAGGTTCTCCCGAATACAATGTTATTTGCTAAAAATAACCAGTATGTAAAACAGGGAATGATTTTAGGTGAATTATCTAATACAGCTAAACAAATCCGAACAGAAATTAAGCCAATTTTAAGTACTTCGTCAGGTGAAGTTTATATGCCTCGCTTAAAAAAGAAAATAAATTTTGTTAATAAAAATAAACTTTTGTGGATTTTATCTGGACAAGTTTACCAAGCCCCAACAAATTCATTTTTAAATTTTTACACAGATCATAAAATTAATAAAGAAAGTTTTATTTTTAGAACAAAAATTATTAATCAGTATGCCGGGTACGTGAAAATCATAAATCATAAATCAAAATTATTTGAACGTTTATTACAAATTAGTACAAATCAGTATTCTTTAATTAATTCAACAATTCAAAAAGTTGATGTACAAACAACATTTAACAAATATATTCTTCAATATAAGGATGAATGTTATTTTATTAATTTAAAAGCTAAAACTTCTAATTTAGAATTAAACTCTCTTTCACCGAACTATTTTGGAAGTTTATTATCAAATAAATACAAAACACAAATTGGTGGGATTCCATATTATGATCAACGAATTAAACAAAAATCAATTCCTAGTTTAAAATTAATTTCGTATTATCGTAAATTGAATCTTGATTTTAAAAATTCAGAATATAGTCCTTTTAAATTTACACAGCCACAATTTAATAAAATTCCATTACAGTTCAATTTTCGATCTATAATTTGGCTTCCTGAAGAAACCTATAAATTAAATTGTGATAAAAATATGCTCCTTGTAGAGCATGGTAGCTTTATTTGTGAGAATTTTGAAATTATCCCTGGATTATATTCAAAAAAATCAGGGATTGTTATCATCAGTTATAAAAATAATTTCGTCTCTGAGATTTCTATTAAATCAGGTCTAGTTTATCAAGGCAAAAATTTTAAAACTTTTGCTAATAAAGTTTTTTATCCTGGTGAAATAATTTTTGATAATATTAAAATTGATAGACCATCATTATGTCAACATATTATTGGTAAAATCAATGATCAATTATTAATACGTCCTTTAGCTATCTACGAAGTCCCTAAACCACGACTTGTGGAAAAACTTTGTAAAGAAAATCAATCATTAAAATCAATTTTAGATTTAAGAAATAGTACTCAGTATTTATATAAATCAAATCAAAAAATTAAAAGTGCAAATTCAATAACTTTAATTTCAAATGTTTTAGATTTAAATTTAAAAACCTCAACTGAAAATAAAATTAACATTCAATTTACTGTTGATAAAACTAGACAAATTTTAAAATTTTTACTGATCGAAAATATTCATTTCCCAAATTATTTACCAGCACATTTAAAATATACAGATATTGAATCATGTCTTTTAGTTGAACCTAATCAATTTATTGATAGTTATAGTACGTTAGGTTACTTTGAAAATATTAATACTCAATCATTAGAAATTGTAAAACTTAAATCTAAATATAAGAATAATCGACAAGTTTTATTAATTTCAAATGACGATTGTTTAACTATTCCAAAATCTAAAATTCCTACTAAATCGCTTAATGATTTGGTCATTAAAAATGTTGATGTGAATCAAATTGGGAAAATCATTATTGATAATGGGCAATTTTTAACTATTCAAAAAGGGAGACCTTATTTTTTCCCAAATTGTCAAGTTCAAGACGCATTAACTGAAAAATCAACAGCTTATAAGATTATCTCTGAAACGCAATTACCATTTGCTAATACTATTTCAACTAATCGAAATATTACGTTAAATTATTATGATATTACAAAAAAGGTTTTAACAAAAAAACTTGATGCAACGTCACCAATTCCTTTTGAAAATGGTTTAAAAATTGAATTACCTAAGCTATTTATTCGAAAAAATGGTAATTTATATAGTTCACCAATCCCTATTTTTGTTCGAAATTTTTCTGTAACTGACTCTAATATTCTAGAATCTGATATCTCTGATATTGTTACGACTAAGCAAACATCTTGGATTAAAAAACGTCGAACACACTATTCTGTTTTTTTTAAAAACTCTGACTTAGTTTCGAACAAAGTAAAAAATAATTCAGTAAATACAATTGTTCGTGTACAGTTTTTTGGTTATCCATTTTCGAAATCAATTGGAATTCATTCACTTACTGAAGATTATTTTGAACAAGAAGTTAATAGTGTATTTTGTAAAAATGGAGAATTTGTAGCTGATGGGCAGACATTGGGTTTATTAAATTTTGAAAAGGAAATAACTGGAGATATCGTTCAAGGTTTACCACGAATTGAAGAATTATTAGAAGCACGGAAAAAACGCCAAGTTAGTAAAAATGTTTCCACAAATCAAAAAAAAGGTCTTTTAATTCGAAAAACAAGTCTTGATGCAACTTTTGAATTTCGAAAACTAGGAACAACTATTAAAGAAACTGAAAAAATTAACCCACATACATTATTAAAAGTTTATTTTAATTATTATGGATTAATTAAAAATTTCTTTTGTGATCGAACACAAAAAGTTACATCTTATCGCTTAACCAAGAATTATGAAGCAAGTTATCGAAGTTTTAAAAAAGTTCAATCCTTAATTTTAAACTCTGTTCAGGCAGTGTACGAATCACAGGGTGTATCCATTGCTGATAAACATCTTGAGGTAATTATTAAACAAATGACAACCAAAGTATTAATAACTCATGAAGGTGATACACCATTATTACCACGTGAAGTTATTGATTTATACCATATTCAATACATTAATAATATTGTATCTAAAAATAATAAACAAACAGCTTTTTATGTTCCATTATTATTAGGTATTACTAAAGCTGCTTTAAATAATCCAAGTTTTATTTCAGCAGCAAGTTTTCAAGAAACAACAAGGGTTTTAACTAAAGCTGCTATTGAAGGTCGAGTGGATTGGTTACGTGGTTTAAAAGAAAATATCATCATTGGTCATTTAATTCCAGCTGGAACGGGTTCTCAGAATTACCAAGATTGTTTTATAAAACCTTCACAAACTTCTTCACAAATTTCAACTCATTCAGCTACTTTTGAGAAAATTTAAAAATAAAACTAGACGCCTTCATTTATTTTTTGGTATTGTTAACGTTAGAGATTTACTTATTAAAATTTTAAGGAGTTAAACAGACTTATGGCTGAACTTACTTTAGCCCAATTATTAGATGCAGGTGTTCATTTTGGACATAAAGCATACCGTTGGAACCCAAAAATGTTCCCATATATTTATACAGAACGTAATAATATTCATATTTTAGATTTAGTACAATCTGCTCAATTGTTAAAAGAAGCAAATTCGTATGTTAAATCTGAAGCAGCCAAAGATAAAATCTTTTTATTTATTGGTACAAAACGCCAAGCTAGTAGCTTAATTGCTCAGGAAGCAAAACGTTGTAATTCATATTATGTGAATCACCGTTGGTTAGGCGGTATGCTAACAAACTGGGTGACATTAAAGAGCCGAATTGAACGATTAAGAACACTTGAGAAAGAAGAAGCCGATCAAGTATTTAATTTATTACCAAAAAAAGAAGCTTCATTACGTAGAAAAGAATTAGAAAAATTACGTAAGCATTTAAATGGTATTAAAGATATGCCACGCGTGCCAGATGTAGCTATTATTGTTGATCAAAAACGTGAAATGACAGCTATTCGTGAATGCCGTAAATTAGGAATTCCAATTATTTCAATTTTAGATACAAATTGTGATCCTGATTTAGTGGATATCCCTATTCCAGGTAACGATGATGCTGTTCGTTCAATTAAATTAATTTTACAATCTTTAACTGATAGTATTAATGTAGGAAATCCAGCAAATAATTAATTTCTACGCTATTTTAACTTTATTTTATAAATAAAGTTAAAATAAACTTCGATTTTTTTACAGATGATGTTTTTTTTACTAAAATATATTATACTATAAATAGTTACATAAGTATTAAACTCGCGGAGTAGAGCAGTCTGGTAGCTCGTTGGGCTCATAACCCGAAGGTCAATGGTTCAAATCCATTCTCCGCTAGAAAATTTATAAATTAACGTAAAAAAAATGTTTTTTCATTAGAATATTATATTGAACGTTAAATATTAATAAAGTTTTACTTATGACATTAAATTTACAAACGCCATTTCCTACTTTTGGTGGGAGTACAGGTGGCTGGTTAAGATCTGCTGAAGTTGAAGAAAAGTATGCTATTACTTGGACTAGCAAAAAAGAACAAATTTTTGAGATGCCAACTGGTGGTGCTGCAATTATGCGCAATGGTGAAAACTTATTGTATTTAGCACGTAAAGAGCAATGCTTAGCATTGGGTACACAGTTAAGAACTTTCAAAATTAACGACTATAAGATTTATCGAATTTTCCCAAGTGGTGAAGTTCAATATTTACATCCAAAAGATGGTGTTTCACCTGAAAAAGTTAATCCAGGTCGAACAGCTGTTAACAGTCGTGACTTCTCTATTGGTAAAAATCCAAATCCTGCTTCAATTAAGTTCAGTGGAACAACTACCTACGAAAGTTAATTTATATTTAAGATTAGTTCTAAAACTAATCTTTTGGCGAGATGGCAGAGTTGGTCGATTGCGTCTGATTTGAAATCAGATGAATCTTTGCGGATTCCGTGGGTTCGAATCCCACTCTCGCCTTTATATTGTGTTTAAAAATCTTTATTGTGCTTAACTGTGTTTTATTCTTTATAATAATTTCTCATGGGTAAAGTTTACGACTGGTTTGAAGAACGTTTAGAAGTACAAGCAATTGCAGATGATATTTCAAGTAAATATGTACCACCACATGTTAATATTTTCTACTGTTTTGGTGGTATTGTATTTACATGTTTCTTAGTTCAGGTAGCTACAGGTTTTGCTATGACGTTCTATTACCGTCCTAGTGTAGTTGATGCTTTTGCTTCAGTAGAATATATTATGACCAGTGTGAATTTTGGTTGGTTAATTCGTTCAGTACACCGTTGGTCAGCAAGTATGATGGTTATGATGATGGTTTTACATGTTTTCCGTGTTTATTTAACAGGTGGTTTTAAAAAACCACGTGAATTAACATGGGTAACTGGTGTTGTTTTAGCAGTTGTTACTGTTTCATTTGGTGTAACTGGCTATTCTTTACCTTGGGATCAAGTTGGTTTCTGGGCATGTAAAATTGTAACTGGTGTTCCAGCAGCTGTTCCTATCGTAGGTGAGCCGTTAGTACTACTTTTACGTGGTGGTGAAAGTGTAGGTCAAAGCACATTAACACGTTTCTATAGTGCTCATACATTTGTATTACCATTGGCTGCAGCAGTATTAATGTTAACGCATTTCTTAATGATCAGAAAACAAGGTATTTCAGGACCACTTTAATTTCATAAGTAAGAAATTAAAAGCAATATTAATATTTTAACAAGGAATAGTTATGTCAGTAATTAAAAAACCAGATTTATCAGATCCAAAATTACGTGCAAAATTAGCTAAAGGTATGGGTCATAATTATTATGGCGAACCAGCTTGGCCAAATGATTTATTATATGTTTTCCCCGTATGTATCTTAGGTACATTTGCTTGTTGTATTGGTTTAGCTGTAATGGCTCCAACTCAAATGGGAGAACCAGCAGATCCATTTAATACACCTTTAGAAATTTTACCTGAATGGTATTTCTTCCCAACTTTTAATTTATTACGTATATTACCTAATAAATTATTAGGTGTATTAGCGATGGCTGCTGTACCTGCAGGTTTAATTACAGTACCATTTATTGAAAATGTAAATAAATTTCAAAATCCTTTCCGTCGTCCAATTGCAAGTTTAGTATTTATTCTTGGATTCTTTTTTGCAGTATGGTTTGGTATTGGAGCTTGTTTACCTATTGATAAAGCAGTTTCATTAGGTTTCTGGTAAATTGTAAAATCTTACTTTATTTTCTCCATCACTAATTTTAAAAATTAGTGATGGAAATATTATTTTATTTTTTTATTATGCTTTAATTGTTCTAATGATAATTTTTTCAACCTTACGTATAATTGATAATAAGAATTACAATTAAAATGTAAATGATAGTATATGAGTGTAGATGAAGATTTAGATAAATTATTAGAAACTCTTCCCTCATTTCTTAATAATCATATAACTAACCATAGTTCTAAAGACAAAATTATAGAGATTGTTATGGATTTGGGAAGACGCCCCGAAGCTCGATTTAGTACTGGTCCAGAATATCTATCGCAAAAAATTATTTCCTGGCAAGATTTAGAATATACAACAAAACGAATTAGTAAATTTAGTAACGAAAATCGAGCTGGTATCGAAAGGACATTACATCGAATTAGTTGTATTCGAAATCGGCAATTTTTAATTACAGGCTTAACTTGTAGAGTTGGAAGAGCTATTTTTGGAACAATTTGTTTAATTCGTGATTTATTAGAATCTGGTCAATCCATTTTAATTCTTGGAAAACCAGGAGTTGGTAAAACAACTATTATTCGTGAAATCGCGAGAGTATTATCTGATGAAATGGAAAAAAGAGTAATTATTGTAGATACATCAAATGAAATTGCAGGAGATAGTGATATACCTCATCCAGGAATTGGTCGTGCTCGTCGAATGCAAGTTTCTCAAACAGATCTTCAACATCATGTAATGATTGAAGCGGTAGAAAATCACATGCCCCAAGTTATTATTATTGATGAAATTGGTACTGAATTAGAAGCTTTGGCCGCCCGTACAATTGCAGAAAAGGGTGTTCAACTTGTTGGCACAACTCATGGCAATTGTCTTGAAAATGTTATTAAGAATCCACCATTAACAGATTTGATTGGAGGTATTCAGTATGTAACATTAAGTGATGAAGAAGCTAAACGTCGAAAAACCCAAAAAAGTATTTTAGAACGTAAAGGTTATCCAGCATTTCAAATTGCTATTGAAATTAATGAACAAAATTGTTGGACAATTCATGAAAATGTCCAGGAATCTATTGATTTATTATTAAGAGGAACTTTTTCATTAAACCAAACCCGGACTTTAATAGAAAATGAAAAAACGTATATTAAATATAAATCATTACAAAATAATTCACTTTTTAATAATTTCAATACACTTTCAAGTCTTTCACCTATTTCAACTAAAAGTTGGGCCTTAATTAATAAACAAACAAATTTATCTAATATACAACTCGATCAAAAAAAAGTCGTGATTTATTCTTATTCACTTTCATACAATTTATTACGAGAAATCATTTTGAAATTAAAAATTAATGTTACTTTAACAAAAGAAATTAAAAAAGCTAGCCTAATTGTTGGCTTAAAAAAGCACTTACAACAAAATCAAAAATTACAATTAATTGCAAAACAAAATAAAATCCCCATTTATG
>Ga0209502_10000188_pt1 | contig 69671 bp, 68 predicted proteins | sample ArcticOcean_MG_C_10_FD_187442 | JGI IMG/M metagenome (GOLD analysis project Ga0209502, IMG submission 187442) | Marine microbial communities from western Arctic Ocean - ArcticOcean_MG_CB11_90 (SPAdes) (version 2) | ecosystem: Environmental > Aquatic > Marine > Oceanic | place: Arctic Ocean... | reverse complement strand
CTGATAATTTTATCTAAAGTACTTTTTTCTTTAATTTTAATTTTATCTTTATAGCGATTGATGTCTGGAATCCACTCATTGTGATCTTCTAAAGAATCAGTACTTAATGCGATAACCTTGACATTTCTTTTCTTAAACTCAGGCTGAAGTTTTGCTACCTGTGCTAATTCAGTAGTACACACTGGTGTAAAGTCGCTTGGGTGAGAAAATAATACTACCCATTTTTCTTTACCCCAGTTATGGAACTCTATTGTTCCCTTGGTGGTATTAGCAGTAAAATTAGGAGCGATATCTCCTATCTGATTGGCTGATAGGGGGCTAATAAAAACTAAAATTAAGAGACATGATATTAATATATTTTTAATACTTAACATAATTATTAGTTTACCTTAGTCTTTTGAATAAAAAGAGTAATCTGAATAGCCTTTTTCAGTCCCACCATAAAAGGCAGCCTTATCTGCTTCTGCTAGTGGTAAATCATGTTCTAGCCGATATACTAAATCTGGATTAGCAATAAAAGGAACACCAAAGGCTACTAAGTCTACTGATGTAGTTTCTGCTAAATGTTTATCATATCCATTGTTAGCCATACTCGCAATGCCACCATGCATTTTGAAGGTTTGATAAATTTTGTCGTAGTCAAATATTTCGTTATTTCGGTCTCCTCCAGTCTGACCTTCAATCACGTGAATATAACCTAAATTCTTCTGCCCCAGTTGTTCAGCTACGTAGTTAAATAAGGTTTGTGGATCCGAATCCCGAACATCATTAAATTCTGATAATGGCCCAATACGGCAGCCAATGCGGTTAGACGGAAAAATAGTTGAGACTGCATCGATGATTTCTAACAAGAATCGTGTTCGATTTTGAATTGAGCCACCATAATCGTCGGCTCGAACATTGCTGCTATCTCGTAAAAATTGATCTATAAGATAACCGTTAGCCGCATGAATTTCTACCATGTCAAAGCCAGCCTTTTTAGCATTTACAGCTGCCTGTCTATATTCCTCGACAATTAAAGGAATTTCATATGTCATTAAGGATCGTGGTTCTGAGACATCAATTAATCCAGAGGAAATAGAGACTTGCGCCTTTGCTCGAATAGCAGATGGGGCAACTGGTTGCCCTTGATTTGGTTGTAATTCACTATGTGAAATACGGCCCACATGCCAAAGCTGTAAGCAGATTTTACCCCCACGGCTATGTACTGCATTGACAACTTCTTTCCAGCCTTCGGTTTGTGCTTCAGAATAAATACCCGGCGTACAGAAATAACCCTGACCTTGTTGGCTTATTTGAGTTGCTTCAGCAATAACGAGACCGGCACTGGCTCGCTGGCCATAGTATGAAGTCATCATTGGCGTCGGAACCCCTTTAATTGTTGCACGATTTCGGGTTAATGGTGCCATGATAATTCGATTAAAAAATATGAGCTCACCCAAATTAAATTGTTGATAAAGGGAAGTATTGGATTGTTCAGGCGAAGAGTTAAATTTTGGTTCTTCTTTTTTTAATTCAATTTGTTTAACGTGCTTTTTTTTATTATCTTCATCGAGAATATCTGCAAGATTATGATTAACAAGAGCATGCCCCTTTTCATCATCGCGAACTACTTTAATTACATCGATTAGTTTGGCGTCACTCTTGAGCTTCCAATAATCTATAGCAATTTGTGGTGCATCAACATTTAAGTCGGGATTATTTTCAACTTGCTCAAGATAGGCGGTGTAACTTGTAACAGCTTCTTCTTCAAAGTAACCAACAATGCGATGAGCGGTACGAGGGAAAAATATGTAGATAATGAAATAAAAGTGCCAGAAAATAGCTTGAGCAATTAAAATTAAAGCACGCTCAAACCAGTTGGGCTTGGCAATTTCTATAAAAGTCATCAAATGCATGCGCTCATTTTCTGCTTCGTCGAGTAAAATTTTAATCCAGCCTCTATCATGCTGCATATTTCTAAGACATTTTAAATGAATCCACATACCAGCTACCATACCAGGGACGGCAGCTACTGTTTCAAGAACTACGGCTCGGTGTCCGTAACGCTTTGAAAAAAAAGTGTCAGCAAAAAAACGTAAAAATTTGGTAATTAAAATTGCGATGTAGTCACTGCTATTCTCGGGTTTACGATGCTCTATCATTGATGCCTTTCTTTAGGAAATGGGAGGACTTTTTCTAGATATATATTCTAAATTATTTACAACCATTATTCGAGAGATGATTGTGATAAATTAGATAAATTTTTTACAGAGGAACATTTTTTTTGCGTGGAGCTTTCTTAGCCAGCCAATCCCAAATTGAGATTGGTAGGAGGTGCATGATTCTCCCGATAAAATTCATTTGCCATGGAATAATGGCGAATCTTTTCTTCTTTTTAATAACTTTAATCATAGCTTGTGCGGCCTTATTAACTGGCATTAGAAAGGGCATTGAATAATTATTTGTGTCTGTCATAGGGCTTTTAATATAGCCAGGGGCAATTGTTGTAACATCAATATTAGCGCTTGAAAGCTCAATACGAAGGCTTTCTAGATAGTTTGTAAGAGCTGCCTTTGATGCACTATAGGCCCCTGCTCCAGGAAGACCTCGGATACCTGCAACACTAGATATACCAACAAAGTGGCCAGAGCCTCTTTTTTTAAAAGGTTGTATAAATGGATAAAACATATGGGTGACGCCAGTCAGATTAGTAGCGATAATTATTTTAAATTTTTCAAGGTCAGAGAAATTTTCAGTTAGCGTACCTGAGCTAATCCCCGCACAGGCAATGACAATATCAGGTGTCCCATGTAGTGCCATAAATTCCTCTGCAGCCCATCTGCATTGGGCAAGATTTGTTACATCTACAGAGAAAATTATCGATTTGCAGGAAAGAGTTTTTTGTAATTCAATTAGCTTACCTTTACGTCTGGCAAGAAGACCAATCACAGCACCTTGCTTGTCGTATTCTTTTGCGAGGGCTTGACCTATACCAGAACTGGCCCCTGTTATTATAATTTTAAGTGCCATAAAGGCTTATTTGTTTATTTTGTCTTTTCGAACATTGTCGATGATGTAATTCATCAGATCAATGGTATTTTGTTCCCCGCCGGCCATGGTACTAGAAGTTAAATACCGACCATCAATAATAATGCTAGGAACCCCTGTGGCCCCGGCAGCTTTAAACATTTTTAATGAGCGTGATAACTTAGCATTCATAGAAAAAGAATTAAAGGCTGAGTCGACCTCGGCCTTGTCTAATTTTCCATTTAGTACAATCCAGTTTACAAGAGCTTTTGGATCAGCAGGATTTAAAGTTTTATCCTTATGAATTGCCTCGAATAACTTCTCGTGTAATTTATGATCTAAATCTAGGGTTTTTAGAGCATAGTAGGCTTTAGCTGCTGGAATCCAGTTTTTTCTTGGGATGGCAGGAACTCTTTTGAACACCACATCTTTTGGTAGCTTATCAGACCATTTATCTAAATAAGGATCCAAATTTTGACAATGGATGCAGCCATACCAAAATAATTCAATAACCTCAATTTTATTTCCAGATACGGTGGCAATAATTTCATTGGTATTTTTAAAATTGATTCCTGGTTTAGGTTCAACCGCAACTGCGTTATTTGTAACAATGACTAAAAATGCTAATAATAATTTCTTCATGAATATTCTCCTATATTTAATCTATCTTTGGCCTGGTAAGTTTAGTTAAGTTCGCCTTAAAACCTTCTTTCATTAATTTTTCGCTAACATCTTTAGCTTTTGAATATTTCTGATAAGGACCCACGCTAACTCGATGAAAAACAGTGTCCCCAATCTTGGCTGACATAATGACCGATTCAAATCCCATTAGGGCAAGTTTGGCCTTCAGATTGTCTGCCGGACTTTCTTCAGAGAAAGCCCCAACTTGAATAAAGTAATCAACATTTCGATTTTTATCAGGGTTAGATTTTATTTTTTCCTCTTTGTAAACAGATGACTCTTTAGGAAGAGTGTCATAAAAGTCAAAAGTTGCATCTTCGTCAATATTGATAACTTCTTCTTGCCCTATTGATGAGTTGACTTCAATACATGCCCCTTCTGTTTCTTTAGAAACAAACGGACTCTTACCATTGGTAATAAACAGAGTAACTGCTATTGAGACTAAAATTCCGAGCAATATACCAAAGAATAAGCCATTGGTAAAAGGAGTTTTTTCAGCGTTGATTGCTTTTTGTGTTCGGTAATCGTCAGTCATTTTCAATTTTCCTTTACATTTTTTTCGGCGCACTAATACCTAATAATTCTAAGCCATTTTTTATTACACATTGTGTGGCATAAATAAGGGCAAGTCTCGCTAGCTTAGTTAACTCATCGTCCACTAAGAATTTGCTATCATTATAATAGCTATGTAGTTCGGCTGCACAGTCTTTTAAAAAGTTTGTGATTTGATGGGGAGCTAATTCTTCGGTAGCCTGTACTACTAATTCAGGGAATTCGCTTAATCTTTTTATGAGTTTTTTTTCTGCTAGGGATTCAAAAGTATAAATAGAATCAATACTAAGTATATTTCTTTCCCCACCCCACTGATTTAATACGCCTTCAATCCGAGCATGCGCATATTGAATGTAGTACACTGGATTATCATTGCTCTGACTTTTTGCAAGATCAATATCAAAAATTAGTTGCGAGTCTGAACGCCGCGCAGTTAAAAAATAGCGAGTGGCATCACAACCAACCTCATCTATTAAATCTTTTAGTGTGACGTAACTACCAGCTCTTTTTGAGATTTTAACTTCAGCTCCATTCTTCATTACAGTTATCATTTGATGTAAAACATATTCAGGCCAATCCTTTGGTATATTCTTATTGAGACCTTGAAGCCCTGCTCTCACTCGACTAATAGTGCTGTGATGATCAGCGCCTTGTTCATTAATGACCCTAATAAATCCACGTGACCATTTATCAAAATGATAAGCCACATCAGGTACAAAATAGGTAAAGTCACCATCTGATTTCTTCATAACACGATCTTTATCGTCGCCAAATTTAGTTGTTTTTAGCCATAAAGCCCCATCTTTTTCATAGGTATGACCTTCCTTGGTTAAAGTATCAACGACATAATCTACTTGATGATTTTTATATAGATCAGATTCTAGAGTATAAACATCAAAAGTAGTTTGAAAAGCATTTAGGTCCTTATCTTGCTCGTTTCTTAAGTAGGCAATACTGAAAATTCGTATCGACTCCTCATCATGAATGTCGCCTGATGCCAGAATATTTTTCCCTGCACATTGTATGGAAGTTTTAGCTAAATAGTCCTTGGCAATATCTGCAATATAACTACCTCGATAACCATCTACTGGAAAATTTTTATGATCAGGTTTAATATTGAGGCAATGAGCTTTGACTGAACGCATTAAGTTATCAATTTGCGCACCAGCATCATTATAATAAAATTCTCGAGTTACTTCCCAGCCTGAAAATTCAAATAACCGTGCAATAGAATCACCAATTGCTGCTCCCCGTCCATGGCCAACATGAAGCGGACCGGTCGGGTTAGCAGATACAAATTCAACTTGAATTTTATGGCTCTTTCCTTTTTGGTTTCTCCCGTAGCTGTCTTTTTCTTTAATAACTTGGTTAATAACTGTTTGATGCGAAAAGGCACTGAGAAAAAAGTTTAAAAAACCTACTCCAGCAATTTCAATTCTATCAAAATGATCTGTTTCAGGTAACTGGTCTAAAATTAATTGGGCAATATCTCGAGGTGATTTTTTTAATATTTTTGAAAGTACCAACGCAATATTGGTGGAGAAGTCTCCATGCTCAATAAGTTTTGGCCTGTCGATGACAATTTGGCTTTGATTGACCTCATCTGTCAGCTGGCTGATGGCATTAAAAAGTAAATCAGTTAGGTGGGCTTTCACAAGGTTACAATATAATAAGTAAAGAAGTTATTTTACCCTATCCTCTGGTTTCTATTTAAGGAAATAACTGCAAATTTAATATGGCAGCTAATGAAAAATTTATACAGGTAGCAATTGATGTTCCTATTGATCAATTATTTGATTATTTGCCTAATGATCAAATAATAGTAATTGGTCAATATGTCAAAGTGCCCTTTGGAAGGCGGCAAATAATTGGGATTATTTGTGGTATCTCTTCAGTCACGGATGTGCCCAAGGAAAAGCTTAAAAAAATTATTTTTGTTGAAGAAGAAATTATTTTTGATCAGACTTTATTTAAATTATTACATTTTGTTTCTAATTATTATCATCACCCTATTGGGCAGACTATTATGTCTGTTGTGCCATCAAGAATTAAACAGGCTAAGGGTCAAATTAAGAAAGCTGATAAGATCTACGAGGCCACAGCTAATCTTACTCTTGCACGGATTGAAGAATTACCTAAACGAAAAGTCAGACTTAGAAAATTAGCACACGCTTTATTCTTAAATGCTATGAGAGATTCTGAATTAAATATTCACGTCTCTAATGGCCACGATTGTGCCCAAGAATTAGTTTCCCTGGGGATGGTTGTTGCAAAAAAATGGATGCCAGAGTCGAACCAATCTGAAGTTTCTCCTAAATTAAATAATCAGCAAAAAGAGGTGCTGTCAGCTTTAACAGAAAAACATGACAATGTTGCTTGGTTAATTCACGGCATTACAGGTAGTGGTAAAACAGAAATTTATCTTCAGTTGCTGAATAAATTTGTAGATAAAGACCAATCACAGGTATTAATTTTAGTCCCAGAGATAAATTTGACCCCTCAACTTGAGGCGCGATTTAAGCTTAGATTCCCAAATAAGGTTTTAGTTACTTTGCATAGTCATTTATCAGATATTGAGCGTCTTGATAATTGGAGAAAAGCAAAATCGGGAGAAGCTCAAATTGTTATTGGTACAAGGTTAGCAGTCTTTACACCTTTACCACATCTTAAGCTCATCATTATTGATGAAGAGCATGACGGATCATTTAAGCAACATGAAGGTCTTCGTTATCATGCAAGGGATGTAGCCATGATGCGTGCCAAATATGAAAATATCCCTATTGTATTAGGTACCGCTACTCCCGCTCTTGAAACTTGGTTTAATGCTAAAGGAGAGTTCGCAAAGTATCGTTACTTAGAACTGACACATCGGGCTGTAAAAAATGCAAAATTACCTGCTATCCATACAATCCCTATGGGCGATAAATATGGCTCTACTCTTTCAAATATTATTATTGAAGCAATACAATCTCGGATTGATCGACAAGAACAAGTATTAATATTTATTAATCGACGTGGTTATGCCCCAGTTTTAGTCTGTTCGAATTGTGCATGGGCTGCAAATTGTGAAAGATGTAGTTCTAGATTGGTGGTTCACTTAAAAACAAAGCGATTAAAATGTCATCATTGTGGCTATGATAAAAAAATACCTATGCAATGCATGGATTGTGGAAATACTGATTTATATCCGTTAGGTTTGGGAACGCAAAAAATTGAGGAAAGCTTAAATCAGTTATTTCCTAATGCAAATATTTTGAGGGTTGACCGAGATACTACTCGGACAAAAGATGCATTGAGTCAATTATACCAACGCATGAATAAAAGAGAAATTGACATTTTAGTTGGCACACAAATGTTGGCGAAAGGCCATGACTTCCCACACTTATCATTAGTAGTAGTTATTGACGCAGATAATGCTTTGTACAGCTCGGATTTTAGAGCGCCTGAGCGATTGTTTTCACAGCTTATGCAAGTTTCTGGCAGAGCTGGCCGAGCAGAAATTAAAGGAGAGGTGTTAATACAAACGGCTTTTCCTAACCATCATGTTTATGAGGCGTTAAAAGCGCATGATTTTTCAGATTTTGCCGAAATTTTATTGGAGGAAAGAAGGCAGATGAAATTATCTCCTTTTAGTTTTAATGCCTTATTGAATGTGGAAGCTAAATCATTGGATCATTCTGTCGCTTTTAGTCATATGGCTCTGGAAAAAGCTAATGCATTTAAATCTTCAGTTACACTATATGGACCAGTTCGTCCTGTTATGGAAAGACGGAAAGGATTTGAACGGCATCAAATATTTTTACAAGCTAAAACTCGAACGGAATTACAAAATTTATTAAAGCCATGGATTAAGGAGTTAAGGGCAGATTTTTTGTCCAACAAAGTAAAATGGTCAATTGACGTCGACCCTATTGAATTTTAATCTTATGAAGCCATTCGGATACAATAACATTTTAAATAATAATTACAGACGGCGAAAATCACTAGAGAGTAAGGCCTCTATGCATAATATGCTGACTAAATTTTTGATATCGACACAATACAGATGCTAAAATTACCACCAAAAGTTATGACATTTTCAGCCACTGACCCAAGCGGTGGCGCAGGACTTCAGGCTGATGTCCTGACATTGGCAAGCATAGGATGCCATCCTTTATCAGTGACGACGGGGATTACTGTCCAAGATACTATAGGGATTGATAGCCTCATGGCATTAAGCAGCGAATTAGTAAATGATCAAGCTCGTTCGATTCTTGAGGATATGGACGTCGCCATTTTTAAATGTGGTGTGCTCGGAAGTATTGAAAATATAACGGCTGTGGCAGAGATTGTAGCTGATTATCCTGATATTCCTCTTATTATTGATCCTGTCTTAGCATCTGGTAGGGGAGATGATTTAGCAAGTACAGAGATGTTATTGGCTATGACAGAGCTATTATTTCCTCAATCATTATTAATTACGCCTAACAGTTTTGAGGCTCGACAATTAGTTATTCAAGATGATGAAGAATTTTCTGATATCAGTATTGAGGAATGTGCCAACCGATTTAGACTATTGGGCTGTAAAAATATCCTTATTACAGGAACACATGAGAAAACAGATTCTGTTATTAATACTTTGTATGATCATGTGGGTCAATCTACACCTTTTTATTGGGATCGACTTCCCGGTAATTATCATGGCTCTGGATGTACCCTAACGTCAGCTATAGCTGGATATTATGCTCAAGGACTGGCTTTAGAAGTAGCGGTAGAAGAAGCCCAACAATTTACATGGCAAACATTAAGGAATGCATTTAAACCGGGTATGGGACAATCTATTCCCGATAGGTTTTTTTGGGTTAATGATGAAGAGGATGATGATGGTAGATACAACCATAATTAAGGGTTTATATGCCATTACTCCTGATCAGGAAGATAATGATTTTTTAATAAGCCAGGTATTACAGGTAATTAAAGGTGGAGTTAAGCTGATTCAGTATCGGTCGAAAATATTACATCCAGATCAAAAAAAAATACAAGCTACGGCTATAAAAAAGCTTTGTGACAAGCAAAATGTACATCTTATAATTAATGATGATATTGAATTATCGAAGAATTTAGATGCATTTGGGGTCCATTTAGGTAAAAATGACGACACTTTAGAGAGGGCTAGAAGTATTCTAGGTCCTGATAAATGCATAGGAGTATCTTGTTATAATTCTTTAGAAAGAGTTGCAGAAGCTTATGAAAAGCAAGCAAGTTACATTGCTTTAGGAGCATTTTTTCCTACAATTACGAAGCCGAATGCTCCAAGAGTGTCTTTAGACATTCTCCGAGAAGCTCAAGGCATTGGTGATATTCCACTGGTAGCTATCGGAGGAATCACTTTAGAAAATATTCGAGTATTAAAAAAAGAAAAAATAAATGCCGTAGCTCTGGTCTCTTCACTTTTTAACTCTGATAATATTGAAGAAACTACGAGACACTTTTGCAAAATCCTGGAAAGCTAGAACTTATGAATAAAAATCAAAGCCTATATGAACAATCTAAAAAATATATTCCTGGAGGCGTTAATTCACCTGTCAGAGCGTTTAACTCTGTAGGAGGAACTCCCATTTTTTTTAAGCGAGGACTTGGAAGTCGTTTATGGGATGAAGAAGATAAGGAATACATTGACTATATTAACTCCTGGGGACCTATGATTTTAGGGCACGCCAATGATGAGGTTTTAGCAGCCGTGCATAATACATCGAAAAGCAGCTTATCTTTTGGGGCACCAACTTCTCGCGAATTAGATATGGCGGCAGAAATTGTTAAATTGGTGCCAAGTATTGAACAAGTTCGTTTAGTAAGCAGTGGGACAGAAGCTACCATGAGTGCTATCAGAGTAGCAAGAGGATTTACAGGCAGAGATACAATCGTAAAATTTGAGGGGTGTTATCACGGGCACGCGGACGCTTTATTAGTAAAAGCTGGCTCAGGTGCGTTAACATTTGGTCAGCCTAGCTCAGCTGGCGTGCCTGCTGATGTTGCTAAACATACACTTACACTTCCTTATAACGATAGCCAAGCCCTTGAGGAGCTTTTTCGTTCTATTGGTGGAGAAGTAGCCTGCGTTATTATTGAGCCGGTAGTAGGAAATATGAATTTGATTATTCCTCATCAAGAATTTCTTGAAACATTAAGAGCGCTTTGTACTAAGCATGGCGCCATATTAATTTTTGATGAAGTTATGACAGGGTTTCGCGTAGCATTGGGGGGAGCTCAGACATTGTTTAATGTAATTCCAGATATGACGACATTAGGAAAGGTCATTGGAGGAGGTCTTCCAGTAGGGGCTTTCGGAGGAAAGAAAGAGATTATGCAGCAACTTGCCCCTTTAGGGCCTGTTTATCAGGCAGGAACATTATCTGGAAATCCAGTAGCAGTAGCAGCAGGCCTAAAAACCTTAGAATTAATTCAGAAGCCAAATTTCTTTGAAACATTAAGCGCTACGACTAAAAAATTAGTAGATGGATTAACTGCGTCAGCTCAAAAGAGAAATATAGATTTTTGTGCTCGTAATGTAGGAGGTATGTTTGGATTATATTTTAGTAAAAATCCTCCCAATAGTTTTGATGAAATTATGGGTTCTGATAGAGAGAAATTTAAAATTTTTTTTCATTTGATGCTTAATCAAGGAATTTATTTTGGCCCCTCAGCATTTGAGGCAGGTTTTGTTTCGGCAGCACATTCTGTAACTGATATAAATCAAACCATTGAGGCTGCAAATGTTGCCTTCGATCAGTTGAAATAACTATTAATTTTTTACCCCAAGATCATTGAATAAGCTGGTAAAAAGCTTTAAAATTTACTGTTCCGGTAATTCCTTTATATAAATAAAATAATGACGCACTCAATTACACTAAAGAAACAAGGCCTTTATAATCCATCAAATGAGCATGACTCTTGTGGTGTTGGTTTTATTGTAAATAGCAAGGGAATCAAAAGTCATAAAATTATTTCACAAGGCTTGGAGATTCTCACTAACCTAACGCACAGAGGAGCAACGGGGTACGACCCAAAATTAGGGGATGGAGCAGGAATACTTATTCAAATACCCAATGAACTATTTCTAAAAGAAGCAAAATTATTAGCCATCAAATTACCTGTGGATGGTGAGTATGGTGTTGGTATGTTATTTTTACCTCAAGTAGAAAAGTCTAGAGCAGCATGCGAAAGTATAATTAGCAAAGTGATTGCAGAAGAAGAACAGGTTGAACTAGGTTGGAGGACTGTTCCAGTCAATGACAAGGATATAGCTGATGCGGCAAGAAACGTAGCGCCAGTAATCAGACAGGTAATTATTGGTCAAGGTAATAGTGTCGATGGACAAATAGCTTTTGAAAGAAAGTTATTTGTTATTAGAAAAAGAATTGAGCATTTGGTTAAAAGCTTGAATATTTCCGACTCTGCTAATTTTTATATTTCCTCTATGTCTTCAAGAACGATTGTTTATAAAGGCATGCTTTTAGCAAACGAGGTAGGCGCATTCTTTCCAGATCTTATTGATGAATCTGCAAAGTCCGCCCTTGCTTTAGTCCACCAAAGATTTTCAACGAATACTTTTCCATCATGGGATCTTGCTCATCCATATAGGATGATTGCCCATAATGGTGAGATTAATACAGTACGAGGAAATGAAAATTGGCTTAATGCCAGACAAGAAAAAATGAAGTCTATGTTGCTGGGGAAGGACTTAGAAAAATTATGGCCACTCATGACTGAAGGCCAGTCTGATTCAGCAAGCTTTGATAACTGTTTAGAGCTATTAGTAGCAGGAGGCTATAGCCTTCCGCATGCAATGATGATGTTAATCCCAGAAGCTTGGTCTGGTAACAAACTAATGAGCCAAGAAAGAAAATCATTCTATGAATATCATGCAGCAATGATGGAGCCATGGGATGGCCCAGCAGCTGTAGCCTTTACGGATGGGCGAATGATTGGGGCAACGTTAGACCGTAATGGCTTAAGACCAGCACGTTATTTAATGACGGATGACGGCGTTGTGATGATGGCATCAGAAATGGGTGTGCTTAAGTTTCCTGAAGAAAAAATTGTTAAAAAATGGCGACTAGAGCCAGGAAAAATGCTACTTATTGATCTTGAGGCGGGAAGAGTAATCGATGATGCTGAGGTTAAAAATTTGCTAGCAAATGCAAAACCATATAAAACTTGGATCAAACAATCTAGATTTCTATTAAGTGATATAAAAAAATCAAAAGTTAGTTTCAAGTTAAAGGAATCATTATTAGATACTCAGCAGGCATTTGGTTTTACTCAAGAAGATATTAGTTTTATTCTCAAACCAATGTTTACTGACGGGCAGGAGCCATCAGGATCAATGGGAAATGATGCTGCACTCCCGGTATTATCCAACCGTCCCAAGGTACTTTATAATTATTTTAAACAGTTATTTGCCCAAGTAACAAACCCTCCTATAGATCCAATAAGAGAAGAGCTGGTCATGTCCTTGGTTACTTTTATCGGCCCTCGCCCTAATTTATTGGGTATAGAGGAAACAAATCCCCCGGCTCGTTTAGAGGCCAGTCAACCTATACTCACACTTGAAGATTTAGAGGCATTAAAAGATATTGATAAAACTACTAAATCACAATTCAAGTCTAAAGTAATTGATATAACTTTTAAGGTTGGTGATGATGAGTCTTATGACCAGGCTATGGAAAGAGCTGTAGTTAATATTTGTGAAGAGGCAAAGCAGTCTGTTATAGATGGCCTAAATATAATTATTTTATCTGATCGCGATACAGACAGTAATAGATTGTCTGTCCCAGCATTGTTAGCATGCTCTGCGACACATCAATCTTTAGTAAAGTCAGGTATCAGAACAAATACAGGCTTAGTAATTGATACGGGTTCTGCGCGAGAAGTACACCATTTTGCTTTATTAGCAGGTTATGGCGCCGAGGCTGTTTGCCCCTGGCTTACTTACGAAACTATTAAGACACTTACCGAAGATTTTAGCGGCGCTCAAGAGAGATATATTAAAGCTATCGGTAAAGGCTTTAATAAAGTTATGTCAAAAATGGGTATTTCTACATATCAGTCTTATTGTGGGGCTCAAGTTTTTGAAGCTGTCGGTTTGAACCAAATATTTATTGATAAATATTTCAAGGGGACGTCTACTAATATTGAAGGTATTGGTATTAAGGAAATAGCAGAAGAGGTTCATCAAATACATAAAGCTGCTTTTGGTCTTGACCCCGTCCTGATTAATGCACTTGATGCAGGTGGTGATTATGCATTTAGGATTCGTGGTGAAGAGCATATGTGGAACCCGGAATCTATTACTAAATTGCAGCATGCTACAAGAAAAAATCAATATGACACCTACAAAGAGTATGCAGAATTAATCAATAACCAAACAAAAAAATATAAAACACTACGTGGACTTTTTGAATTTAAACAAACAAAAACTATTCCAATAGAAGACGTCGAATCTGCTAAAGAAATAGTAAAGCGTTTTACTACAGGGGCTATGTCACTTGGCTCAATATCTACAGAAGCCCACTCAACACTGGCAGTTGCGATGAATCGCTTAGGGGGAAAATCTAATACAGGTGAAGGTGGTGAAGATAAAAAACGGTTTATACCCATTACCAAAAACTCTTCAATAGCAGAGCATCTTGGTGAAGATATTATTGAGTCAAACTATGCATTACTGCCTGGTGATTCGATGCGATCAAGAATTAAGCAAGTAGCCTCTGGGCGGTTTGGTGTAACAGCAGAATATTTAGCAGCTGCAGACCAAATCCAAATTAAAATGGCACAAGGGGCAAAACCTGGGGAAGGTGGACAACTACCAGGCCACAAAGTTAGCTCTTATATAGCTAAGTTGAGATATTCTGTTCCAGGAGTAGGTCTTATATCACCACCACCTCATCATGATATATATTCCATTGAAGATTTAGCCCAATTGATACATGACCTTAAAAATGCAAATCCAAGCGCTAGCATCTCTGTGAAATTGGTTTCTGAGACTGGCGTAGGAACGGTTGCTGCAGGTGTAGCTAAAGCTAAATCTGACCATATCGTCATTGCTGGGCATGATGGAGGAACAGGGGCGTCACCCCTATCTTCCATCAAACATGCTGGGACTCCTTGGGAGATTGGCCTGGCAGAAACTCAACAAACCTTAGTATTAAATCAACTTAGAGGGCGGGTAGTTCTGCAAGTAGATGGGCAAATGAAAACTGGTAGAGATGTTATTGTTGGTGCGTTATTAGGCGCGGAAGAGTTTGGTTTTGCTACTGCGCCACTTGTAGTTGAAGGCTGCATAATGATGAGAAAGTGTCATCTTAATACATGCCCAGTGGGAATTGCGACTCAGGATCCAGAGCTGAGAAAAAGGTTTAATGGCCAACCTGAACATGTAGTTAATTTCTTCTTCTTTATTGCAGAGGAAATCCGTGAAATTATGGCATCACTAGGCATGCAAAAATTTAATGATTTGATAGGCAGAAGTGATTTACTGGATATGCAGCAAGGCATTGAGCACTGGAAAATCCAAGGATTAGATTTTAGTAAAATTTTTTATCAGCCTGATATGAGTTTAGATGTGTCGAGATACAATGTTGAAGAGCAATATCATGGTTTAGATAAAGCACTAGATCTTGAAATCATTAAAAAAGCTATGCCTTCGATTGAAAAGATAGAGCCCACTCAATTTAATATAATAATAACTAATACTAATCGTACAGTCGGCACTATGCTGTCTCATGAGATTGCAAAACGGTATGGGAATGATGGATTACCAGATAATACAATTAGAGTAAATCTTGAAGGTACTGCCGGTCAAAGTTTAGGGGCTTTTTTAGCAAAAGGTATAACATTTAACCTTCATGGTGAGGGAAATGACTATGTAGGCAAAGGTTTGTGTGGAGGGCATATTATAATCCGTCCACCAAAAAACTTTAAGGGAATAGAAGAGAAAAATATTATCGTTGGGAATACGGTAATGTATGGAGCTACCTCAGGAGAGTCATACTTCAGAGGCATTGCGGGAGAGAGATTCTGTGTGAGGAATTCTGGTGCCTCAGCTGTAGTTGAGGGCCTTGGTAATCATGGTTGTGAGTATATGACTGGAGGTACTGTAGTGGTCTTAGGACAAACGGGGCAAAATTTTGCTGCTGGAATGTCGGGAGGAATTGCATATATTTATGATCCAGAGGGAACATTTAAGCAATCTTGCAATCTATCTATGGTAACTTTAGAAAAGGTAGTAAAAGAGAATGAGCAGGCAAAAGGACCAAAACACTTAAATTTAACTGATGAAATTATATTGAAAAAATTAATAACTAGCCACCATGTATTTACTAGTAGCCCAATAGCAATTGATATATTAAATAATTGGGATATATTACTTAATCAATTTGTGAAAGTTATGCCTATTGAATACAAAAGAGCATTAAACGAACTTCATGCAGAAATAATTAAGGAGGTAGCATAAATGGGTAAGGTTACTGGATTTATGGAATTTCCTAGGATTGCTGAGGAGTATATTGCTCCTGCAGAAAGAGTAAAAAATTATAAAGAGTTTGTGTTGCACCTATCCGACGAGGAAGCAAAAACTCAGGGAGCCAGATGTATGGACTGTGGCATACCATTCTGCAATAACGGATGCCCTGTTAATAATATTATTCCTGATTGGAATGATTTAGTATTCAATCAAAATTGGAAGCAAGCAATTGAGGTGCTTCACTCAACTAACAATTTTCCTGAATTTACTGGCAGGATCTGCCCTGCTCCTTGTGAGGCAGCCTGCACATTAAATATTAACGATGACCCAGTTGGCATTAAGTCAATTGAACATGCAATCATTGATAAGGCCTGGGAAAATAATTGGGTTATCCCTCAACTATCAAAAAATAAAACGGGTAAAAAAATTGCAATTGTTGGTTCAGGTCCAGCAGGAATGGCAGCAGCCCAGCAGCTTGCTAGAGCAGGACATGATGTTGTAGTTTTTGAAAAAAATGATCGTATTGGTGGATTATTAAGATACGGTATACCTGACTTTAAGATGGAAAAAGTACATATTGATCGACGTGTTAACCAAATGGAGGCTGAAGGGGTTATTTTTAAAACCAATCAGAATGTTGGCGGTAATGTTGATCCAGATAAGTTAGTTAATGATTTTGATTCAGTTATTCTGGCGGGTGGCGCTGAGTGGCCAAGAGACCTTCCTGTGCCTGGAAGAGAGTTGGATGGTGTTCATTTCGCAATGGATTTTTTACCAAATCAAAATAAAATTGTTGCTGGTGATGAGGTACAAGATCAAATTACAGCGACAGGAAAAAATGTTGTAGTTATTGGAGGTGGTGATACAGGGTCAGATTGCGTTGGTACCTCAAATCGTCATGGAGCAGCATCTGTGTATCAGTTTGAATTAATGCCCCAGCCTCCTGAAAAAGAAATCAAGTCATTAGCATGGCCTTATTGGCCTCTTAAAATGAGAACATCTAGTTCTCATGAAGAGGGATGTGAAAGAGATTGGTGTGTAGCAACCAAATCATTTATTGGAAAAAATGGAAAAGTAAAAGAGTTGGTTGCGGCCAGAGTGGAGTGGAGAGATGGCAAGATGCAAGAAGTGCCAGGCTCAGAGTTCACTATGAAAGCTGATTTAGTCTTATTGGCGATGGGCTTTATAAGCCCTCAACAAACTATTTTAGATAAATTTGTAATTGATAAAGATGCACGAGGAAATGCAAAAGCAGAAACGGAAGGTGAGAAATCGTATACAACATCAAGAAGTAAGGTATTTGCAGCAGGGGATATGAGAAGAGGTCAGTCATTAGTAGTATGGGCAATAAGAGAAGGACGCCAATGTGCCCGCTCCGTGGATGAATTTCTAATGGGTAAAAGTAATCTTCCCCGTTAATTAGAAATTATGAAATATATATTAATGCCTATTATTTTATTATTGTCAGGTTGTATGACAACAGCGGCAGTTGTTGATGCAGCAGGGGGCGCAGTTATATCTACTGGAGAACTAGTCGTGGATACTATTGATCTAGTTACCCCTGATATTTTTGATGATGACTAACTTAATATAATAAGATGAATTCATTTCAAAACGATACTTTTCTTAAAACATTAAAGCAAAAGCATACTCCCTATACTCCGGTTTGGATGATGCGCCAGGCTGGAAGATATTTGCCTGAATATAGAAATACTAGAAAAAATGCTGGTAGTTTCTTAGAGCTTTGTAAAAATAACGATTTTGCGACCGAAGTAACTCTCCAACCTCTTGATCGCTATCCATATCTTGATGCTTCTATTCTATTCTCAGATATTTTAACTATCCCGGACGCTATGGGATTAGGACTATATTTTGTGGAAGGTGAAGGACCAAAATTCGAAAGGCCCTTACAGGATGAAAAAGAAATACAAAAGCTAGATATTCCAAATGTAGATGAAAAATTACATTATGTTTTTGAGGCGGTAAGGGCTATTAAAAGAGCATTAAATCAACGGGTACCGTTAATTGGATTTTCTGGCAGTCCTTGGACTCTTGCTACATACATGGTTGAAGGGAAAGGTGGAACAGACTTTCATAATATTAAAAAAATGTTGTACGCAAGACCAGATCTAATGAGCCATATTTTGAAGATAAATACTGAGACAGTAACTAAATATTTAGCATCTCAAATTGAAGCTGGAGTTGATGCGGTTATGATATTTGACTCATGGGGAGGGGCTTTAGCACATTCGGAATATGAAAATCATTCCTTAAATTTTATGAAAGTTATTATTTCTAACCTTAATTTATTAGGCTATGACAATATCCCAAAAATTATTTTTACCAAAGGTGGTGGGCAGTGGTTAGAATCTCAGGCACAGATTGGAGCTAGTGCAATCGGATTGGATTGGCAAACAAATATGGCAAAAGCTAGAAAGACTGTTGGGGAAAACATCACATTACAAGGAAATTTAGACCCAGCTATTTTATTATCTAGCCCAAAAGCGATAGAAGCTGCAGTAAAAAAAGTATTAGACGATTATGGTCATGGAGAGGGTCATATTTTTAATTTAGGTCATGGAATTACACAATTCACTCCACCAGAAAATGTTCAATGTATGCTAGAAACCATAAGAAGCTATAGTCCGAAATTTCATAATAAATACCCCAAATAATTTTTTTAACTTAAAAGTAAACTTACTTACAGCTAAAGGAATCGGAATTAGAGGAAATCTTTTTGCAACCAAGCGAAGAATTATTTATATAGAAACCAATAATACTGTTAAGCACTTCATTAAACCCGTTATTTCGTCTTTCCCGCTCTTGTTTATCATCTACGTCTAAATTATCATTAATCCAAGCTTTATGGTCATTTGAAAGTGCACCACTAATAATCATTTTATTAGGTTTTGTAAGGTTTAATTGAGATGCCTCTTGGAATAATATTGTTTCTTCTGAGCCATGAAAAGAATTATAGAGAATCATTTCAAGTTCAAAACGATATTTTACAAGACAACCAGCCCTTGCAAGAACTGGTGCCATATTTTTCATTTTATTAGCATGAGTTCTTAAAGCTGTTTTATTACCAATATCCTTAATACTTTGTGATTCTTTTAAAAATGATAAAGATTTTTTTTTGATAATTAAGTTAAGATTTTTTTCACATAGATATCGTTCTTTCGAAAAGTTAGCAATAAAATGTTGGTTAAGATTTTCAACTAAGATATCCGCTGATTCTTCATTAATCTTTTTTAGTACATTTTCATTTATATCTTCCGCATTAGTAGCATTAAAAAATAATGTAATAATTAAGATTAAGAATTTTTTTGTTTTATTCAATGATTAACTTTTCCTTTTTGTTGGAGCCTGTTTGAGCTCGAAAATATTGACTATCGAATAATGCTTTTTCTTTTTTAGATTGCGGTGAATTATCTGTAATAGAAAAAAACCAAATTCCAAAAAAAGTAATAGTCATAGAGAAAAGTGCTGGGTATTTATATGGAAATATAGCCTGTACGTTATTAAGTATATCAACCCAAACAATTGGCCCTAGTATTACAAGTAGAATGCATGAAATTAGTCCAGCACTACCCCCAATGATAACTCCTCTTGTTGTAATTTTTTTCCAGTAGATGGATAAAAATAAAATAGGAAAATTTGTACTTGCAGCAATTGCAAAAGCCAAACCAACCATAAAGGCAACATTTTGCTCTTCAAAAATTATTCCTAGAAGGATTGCCATAACACCGAGCCCAATTGTTGCATATTTTGATACCATCATCTGAGATTTATCCTTAGCCCCTTTATTTATTACATTTGCATATAGGTCATGTGAAATTGCTGACGCACCCGCTAATGTTAATCCAGAAACAACTGCAAGGATTGTTGCAAAAGCTACTGCAGAAATAAAGCCTAGTAATATATTACCACCGACAGCATGCGCGAGATGTATGGCTGCCATATTATTGTTTCCAAGAATTTGTCCACTGTTAGAAAGATAGACAGGGTTATTTGATACTAAAATGATGGCACCAAAACCAATAATAAAAGTTAGGATATAAAAATAACCAATAAATCCTGTTGCAAAAGCTACCGATCTTCGTGCCTGTTTCGCATCAGAGACTGTAAAAAATCGCATTAATATATGAGGCAATCCAGCAGTACCAAACATTAAAGCGAGGCCCAAGGAAATTGCTGAAACAGGATCTGAGATTAGTCCTCCTGGAGCCATTATGTCAGAGCCATTATCATGAGCATTAACGGCTGCGTCAAAAAATTTGTTAAAGCTGAAATCAAACTGATTTAATACAAGAAATGCAATAAGAGTTGCACCAGAAAGCAATAAGATAGCTTTAATAATTTGTACCCAGGTTGTTGCTAACATCCCCCCAAAGGTGACGTACAAAATCATTAGAGTGCCAACAATAATTTCAGCAGTAATATATGGGAGGCCAAATAAAATTTCAATAAGCTTTCCCGCACCCACCATTTGGGCAATTAAATATAAAATAACGGTAGATAAAGAACCAAAAGCAGAAAGTATTCGAACAGGCTTTTCATCTAAGCGGAACGAGACAACATCTGAAAAACCATATTTCCCTAAATTACGAAGGGGCTCAGCAATTAATAAGAGAATGATTGGCCAACCTACCAAAAACCCAATTGAATAGATGAGCCCATCGAATCCAGATAAAAAAACTAATCCAGATATTCCCAAGAATGAAGCAGCAGACATAAAATCACCTGATATCGCTAGACCATTTTGAAACCCAGTAATATTTCCACCAGCGGTGAAGAAATTATTGGTTGATTGTGTTTTTTTTGCAGCCCAAAATGTAATGTAGAGGGTCACGGCAACAAAAATTAAAAACATCCAGATAGCAACAATATTAAGATCACCAGATTGAGATGAAGTAAAAAATTTAAACATTATTTATTTTTTTTATAATAGGTTCAATATGCTTATTTGCCAGATACACATAAAGTAATGTAATAACCCATATAATTATTATAAGCATTAATCCTAATATAATTCCAATTGATACACTGGAATTAAAAAGCATATTACTAAAATATTTTGGATAAAAAGCAATAATACATATGAATGTTAAGTATGGAATAATAGTGAAGAAAAGAAGAGGGCGAATGATAAGCTTTTTCTTCCTGATAAGTTTATTAAATAAATTTTCGTTGAGCATAATATTGACCTAATGTGTTTAAGCTATAAGAGTATTTTAGTTAAGACTGTAGACGCTTATGAAGTCTCCTTGTTTATATCCCATAATTTTATTTCCGCCTGCAGCGACTGCAATATATTGTTTACCATCAATCATATATGTAATAGGCGGAGCATTTACTCCAGCATTAATTTTGGTTGTCCAAAGGACTTTGCCAGTTAAGCTATGAAAAGCATTTAGGTTTCCGTTCCCTTCGCCAGAAAAGACAAGCTTTCCATTGGTAGCAAGAGTACCCCCTAGGAGAGGTTGTTCTGTTTGATGCTGCCAGATTATTTCACCATTTGATAAATTAATAGCTGAGAGTAGCCCCCACTGTTGATCCTCTGTAGGCTCAGAACTTGTATAGCGAACAATATTATCGTTTGTTATTTTTTCATGCAGGGTATATTTAATGGGAGCATGTATCCCTGAAATATATGCGATATGCTCATCGATATTAAGACTTACAGGCGACCAATTTGATCCTCCCAAAATACCAGGATAGATAACTGTTCCTTCTTTAGTGGCTTCTGAAAACATATTTTTTTGCGGAACAAATGCATCTGATTTTAGAATTAATTCTCCAGTGTTTCTATCATGTATATAAAACCAACCGGTCTTTCCTGCTTGTCCTACAACAGGAATAATTTTTCCATTTTTGATAGTATGAAAAAGTACTGGAGGACTTGCAACGTCATAACCCCAAATATCATGTGGCACCTGCTGGTAAAACCATTTTAATTTTCCAGTATTAGCATCCAGTGCTACTAAAGAGACAGTGTATAAATTGTCTCCAGGACGACTTTCACCGCTCATTTGAGGGGAAGGATTACCAGTACCAAAAAACAACGTATGTGTCTCAGCATCAATAGCAGGAGTAGTCCAGGCAGATCCGCCACCAAACTTAGCTGCATCGGGAAATTTTTGAAGAGATTCTTTTTCAATTAATAGATCTCGGTTTAAGGCTTCACCATCTCGAGTATAATTACTCATATCACCCTCCCAGCCCTTATCAGGAATAGTATTAAATTGCCAGATTTGTTTTCCTGAGTAGATATCATATGCAGCTAAAAAACCTGGGCGACCAAAATTTCCAGCTACACCGACTACTGAACCTAGTGGAGCATCCTTATTTGTATTTTCTATATGAAGCCCATAGCCCACTCCAGTGATACCGATAATAACTTTATTCTTATAAATAACGGGTGCCATTGAGATGCCAACCCCTGTTCCTCCACTTGCGATTTTCTTTCGATTTGGATCTACATCATTAAGAGAGGAAAGAGACTCGGAGGCCACTAAATTTGTAACGACATCAATATCCCATATTTTTTTACCTGTCTTAATGTTCAAAGAAATTAGTCTAGCATCAACTGTACCCATAAAAAGTTGTTCTTCATGAAGGGCTAGTCCTCGATTAGACGGACCGCAACACATTTTCCATTCAGGATTTCTTTCATGTTCATATCGCCATATTTCTTTTCCAGTTTTTGCATTTATTGCTAGAACATGATTATAAGGAAGAGAAATATACATTATTCCCTGGTTAACAATGGGGGTAGCTTGAAAGGTTGCTTTAATACCAGTTTGATACTGCCAATCTAATTTTAGATCTTTTACATTTTCTTCATTGATTTGACTAAGTTTTGAGTAACGCTGATTTTCTAAATTTTTACCATAGGTTGACCAATCTTCATTTGATTTTTGGCAGCCTGCAATGAAGCTTAATAAACATAAAGTAATAAGTGATTTAATGAGAATCATATAAATGAGAAAACCGGGATCTTTAGTTTCTTAATTTTATTAGCAATTGATTCTAATTCATCATGGGATAATCTTTCAATTAAATCAGAACTCTTTTGCTCTGTGGGCCTAGCAAGACTATATAAATGAATAGCTTTTAAGTTACTTTCAAATGGCTTTAAAAAATTAATATATTGATTGATTATTTGCATTGCAGGCAGCTCATTATTTATCTTTAATATACAGGTTTGGATAATAGTAGGCGAAATTTTAATTGAAGATTGAAGATTACTTATAATGCTTTTTGTAGAAATATTAATTTGGTTAACTCGTTTAGATTCAACAGGATCGATTGTATCTATCTTGAACCATATTTCTCGATTAAGATTTTCTAGTTGCCCCCATGCTTTTTGAGTTGATAGACGGTCTAAATAACTACCATTTGTAATGAGACGTATAGTAATCTTATTTTTTAATTGAAAATTATCAACCTGTTCCATCACAATTTTGATAACCTCACCAAATTCCTTGGCTGCTGTAGGCTCTCCATTGCCTGAAAAAGCTATATCCCTTAAAAGGGTCCCTGGCCCAGTATGTTTACCTAAAAAATCATGATGAATAACCTGGTTGAGCCAATAGATTAACTCTTGTTTAAGAAGCACTAAGTCAATTGGTTCAGGCTTGCCTCTTTTTAAATTAGGAACTTCACAATAAATGCATTGCCAGTTACATGCACTATTTGTATTTAAATTGATACCAATTGATAATCCGTCAGCTCTTCTTGAGACAACAGGATAAATATATTTACCTTTAAATATTCTGCGATCATGATTAATAACGGAGAGTTTGTTAAGCACGGTCTAGGTCTATTTAAACCACATCCTTCGGAGAGTCCCGTCTTTATCTACAAAAGTATGTTTAAGTGCACCAACAATATGAAATATTAGAATAAATAAAATTAACAATCCAAATATTTCATGAAACTCATAGAAAAGCTCTCGTACTGAAGGGATATCTAGTCCAGAGAATAATTTTATTCCAAACCATTTAATTCCATATTTACTTGCAACTGACATAATTATGCCAGCCAATGGGGTTAATATCATTAAAAGATATAGCCCATGATGCACAATAGTTGCTAATCTTTTTTCCCATGACTTCATTGATGACAATAATTCAGGCGGCTTATGTGTAAACCTCCAAAAAACTCTAAATATAATTAAAGCAAATAATGTAATTCCAATTGATTTATGCAAGTTGAAATAAAATGACCTTGGCGAAGTTTCCTTAGCTAACTCCCATGTATAAATACCTAGATTAAATAAATCATAGGTCGAAGATTTGGACGCTTCTTTAGGTAACTCTTGCATAAACCAGCCTAATATAAACATAAAAATAATACTTATCCCAATGAGCCAATGCAATATTATTGCTACTTTCGAATAGCTTGTAGGCTTATTAAGGTAAGAGAAATTTTTTCTAGTTTGTAACATTAAGTTTAAATTTTATTTTGATGATAATATAAAGATAAGTTTAATGCCGTAATGAGAAAAAAGAAAGATGAAAAAAATATTTTTTTTGTGGATTATTTATATACTTAGTATGACTTCAATGAGTGTTTTCTCTCACGAAACCTTATCAATGAAACAAGAAACCTTATCAATGAAAGAGGTAGCAACTGGAATTTTTGTTCATCAGGGAAAGCATCTTGATGTAGATGATGGATATCAAGGCGATATATGTAACATTGGTTTTATAATAGGTCAGAAGAATGTAGCTGTTATTGATACTGGTGGTTCCGAGTCTATGGGATATGCCCTACTTTCTGAAATAAAAAAAAGAACCAACCTTCCAGTTAAGTATGTAATTAATACCCATGTCCATCTTGATCATATATATGGAAACATAGCTTTTAAAAAAGAAGGGGCAAAGTTTATTGGTCATGAAAATTTAACTAAAGCTATGAAATTGAGGGAAGAGTTTTATAAAGGATTAAATTTAAAATATTTAAATATTCCTTATGAAAAGAGCATTCAAATTCCTCCTAATTTATTAGTCAAAGTAACTCAGCCCCTTGAGATAGATTTGGGGGATAGATTGCTAAAAATAACAGCTTATCCAACTGCCCATACTGATACCGATGTTACGATTGAAGATTATAAGACTTCAACTTTATGGACAGGAGACTTATTATTTACTGAAAGAGCCCCAGTAGTTGATGGAGATATACATGGATTTATCAACGCAATTGATTCTATGAGGCAAGTTAAATTTAATTTATTAATTCCAGGTCATGGGACACCTACATTAAAGCCAAATATAGCTTGGAATAACATAAGACGCTATCTAGTTACTCTGCGAGATGATATTAGAGCTGCAATTGACGAAGGCTTAGATCTTCAAATGGCGATTGATAATATAGCGCAAGAAGAATCTTCGAACTGGGAATTATTTAATATTCAGAATGGTCGTAATATTAATATGATTTATCCTAAAATGGAGTGGGAGGAGTAAGTTCGATGACAAAAGAGAAGGATTGTGTATTATGCCTTCCACCAAAATACCCAATAATATGGAGTAATTCAGATTTTAGAGTAGTTTTGATTAACGACCATTCCTACCCAGGTTATTGTAGGGTGGAGTCAATTCTTCATATTAAAGAAATGACTGACTTAATTAATTCAAAACGACATGAACTTATGGGAATTGTATTTATGGTTGAAAGTGTTCTTAGGGAGAATCTAAATCCTGATAAAATTAATTTAGCTACTCTTGGAAATATTACTCCTCACTTGCATTGGCATATAATACCTAGATATAGACATGATAATCATTTTCCAGAGAGCATATGGTCGAATTCCAAGCGAACTAAAAAACAAGAACTTTCAGAATCAGAAATTTTAACTCTAAAAAAACTTATACAGAAAAAATTAAGCAACTAGCCGTTTAACGACCTCTCCGTTAATGAGGTGCGTATCAATAATTTCATCAATATCTGATTCATCAATGTATCTATACCATATGGCTTCTGGATAAATTACTAATAAGGGACCTTCATGACAGCGATCAAAGCATCCACCTCGATTAACTCGTATTTTACCAGGACCATTAAGACCTAATCCTTTAACTTTCTTCTTCATATATTTGTAAACAGCATCAGCATTAAAATCAGAGCAGCATTGCTCTCCATTTTCACGTTGATTAAGGCAGAAGAAAATATGATATTTAAAGTGGGTCATATTGTTATTGGGAAGAAAATTTATTTCCTTCAGTAAATTTCCAAGTTCTTGTAATTCGGATTAAATCAACTTCATTTCTCATTCTGTTAGAGAACTTTGCATAAGGTTCTCCCATCTTAACTATCAAGATAGCTGCTTCATCTAATGCAGGATTACCAGAACTTTTATTAATAACAATATCCTCAATATTACCCGTCTGCGATAAAGAAACTGTTAAACGAAGCGCCTGAAAAATCGCTGATTTTGCAGCTTCAGGATAATTGAGTGCGCCAATTCTTTCAACTTTTTGGCGCCATGCTTCAAAATAAAGTCTATATTCATAATCTACAGTTGAGCTAGAAATTTTTTTACTGCGAATTTTTTTATTAATACCTTCAATAGCAATAGGAATTGATTGTTTAATATTAGAGAGAATTTGATTGGTATCAATTGCAGTAATTTTCTTAATAGATGGAGCTACTTTCACAGATTTCGCATTATTTTTTATTTCATTAATAACTGGAGAAACTTTCACAGATTTCGCATTATTTTTTATCTGTTTTTTTACTTTAGGCCCCGTAATTTTTTCTTCTTGGATTGATTTATTTGGACTAGCTATCAATCTTCTATTTATATTATTATTAGGTATTTTATTTATAAAACTAATTTCTATGTCTGAGGGAGGTGCTAAATAGACCTGATGATTTAATGTGAGGTCAGTTATTATTAATAGGATTAGATGAATAATCATTGAAACGAGAATTGCCGTAAGTAAATAGAGATTATTAAAATAATTACTCATGGCATTGTTCATGATTTAGTAATTTAGCGACTTTTGTCTGAAGTCCAGAAAAGCTTCCATTACTCATAAATAAAATTTTATCTTCACTTTGAACAAATTGCGCAATTCTTTTTGCGAGATGGTTAACATTATCATGGACTTCTGTATTAGATACATTTTTAAATAACTTGTGCGCATCCCAAGATAAATTATGGGCATAACAAAAGATAGCATCTGCAGCTTTAAGACTTTTGATAAGTTGAGTTTTCATATTGCCAAGTTTCATAGTATTAGATCTGGGTTCAATGATTGCAATTATTCTTCCATTTTTAATAGATTTTTGAAGCCCCTCTAATGTTGTCTGAATGGCAGACGGGTGATGAGCAAAATCGTCATATAATTCAATTTTATCAATAGTATAGATTTTCTCCATACGCTTCTTTACGCTCTTGAATTGACTTAATGCTTTAATTGAGTTTTCAGGAGTAATTCCAACATGTCTGGCTGCCGCAATTGCTGCTAAGGCATTCATATAGTTATGCCGTCCAATTAGGTCCCACTGAAGTGGTATTTGTTTTACTTCATCGTGGAATATTTCATGATCCTTAGTCTCCCATTCTGTATTGGCACCAATATACTCAACTTCTGTCCAACAACCTCTTTCGATAACAGTTTTAAGGGACGGACTTTCGTGGTTAATAATAATACGACCCTGACTAGGAATCGTTCTGACTAAATGATGAAAGTGAGTTTCTATATGGTTTAAATCCTTAAAAATATCTGCGTGATCAAATTCCAGATTATTTAGGACTAAGGTTTTAGGATGGTAATGAATAAACTTTGATCGTTTATCAAAAAAAGCGGTGTCATATTCATCTGCTTCGATAACAAAAAATGATGGAGCATTTATTTTACTATCTACTGGAATTCTGGCTGAAACATCAAAATTATTTGGAATGCCGCCAATTAAAAACCCTGGAGCAAAACCACAGAACTCAAGTATCCATGTAAGCATTGCAGTCGTTGTTGTTTTACCATGAGTTCCTGCTACAGCTATTACCCATTTATCAAATAAGATATTTTCATATAGCCATTGGGGCCCAGATATATATGAAAGCCCCTTATCTAGAATACTTTCCATCAATGGATTACCACGTGAGATTACATTACCAATTACAAAGACATCTGGATTTAATATTATTTGCTCTTCAGAAAATCCCTCTGTAATAGAAATGCCTAAATCTTCAAGTTGTGTAGACATAGGGGGATAAACATTTTGGTCGCAGCCAGTTACTTTATGACCTTGAGACTTTGCTAGAGCAGCTATCCCCGCCATAAATGTTCCACATATACCTAATATATGAATATGCATGATTACCTAATATTTGGTGCTAACCATTTTTTCAATTGCTCAGTCGGAACCGATCTTCTTGATACCATATCCTCTAATTGGTCTTTATCTATTTTATCTACACTAAAATATTTAGCTTCAGGATGTGCAAAATAAAAACCACTGACTGAGGATGCCGGCATCATAGACATGCCATCTGTTATCTGCATTCCAATTTCATTTGTTTTTAGTAGTGTAAAGATATCTTGCTTTACTGTGTGTTCTGGGCAGGCTGGATATCCTGGGGCAGGTCTTATACCTTGATATTTTTCATGAATCATATCCTCTTTACTGAGATCTTCTGGCTGGTAACCCCAAAGATCCTGCCTTACTCTGTCATGCATATATTCAGCAAAGGCCTCAGCAAGTCTATCTGTTATAGCTTTTATCATAATGCCACTATAATCGTCTTCATTTTTTTCGAAAACTTTTTCATATACCTCTACATTAATACCTGATGTGACAGCAAAAAGACCAATATAATCTTTAATACCGCTTCCCTTTGGGGCAATAAAATCTGCCAAACATAAGTTAGGTTTTTGTTGGCCCTTGATATTAGGTTTCTGAGTTTGTTGTCTCAACCCGTAGTATGTAAAAATAGGATTTGTCGATTCTTCATCTGCATAAATCTCTATATCATCATCGTTTACAGTATTCGCAGGGTAAAACCCAACAACTCCGTTAGCCTTTAATTTTTTTTCATTAATAACTTTAGATAACATTTTTTGCGCTTCAGCAAATAATTCGGTAGCGCTTTCACCAACAACGCTGTCACCTAAAATATTTGGATACTTTCCATGCAGGTCCCATGTCTGGAAGAATGGTGTCCAATCGATATATTCTTTAATTAACTGAAGATCGATATTGTTAAATACACGCCGCCCAATAAATTTAGGTCTCTTTGGCTCGAAACTTAAGCTCAATTTATTTTTCCTGGCATCCTTAATTGAGATATACGTTGCCCCTTTTTTCTTCGCATGAAGCTCTCTTACATTTTCATAATCTTTAGATAAATTAATGAGGTATTCGATTTTTTGTTTTGGGTCCATCAGCGACTGCATAATTGAGACTGATCTTGATGCATCCGAAACATGAATGACAGGCCCATCGTAATGCTCGGCAATTTTTACTGCCGTATGAGCTCTCGACGTAGTTGCCCCGCCAATAAGTAAAGGGATATTATTTTCATTGAAATAAGGGTCGCGTTGCATTTCACTGGCTACGTTTGTCATCTCCTCAAGTGAAGGAGTAATTAGTCCTGATAGACCAATAATATCTACGTTTTCATCCTTAGCTTTGGCAAGTATTTCAGCGCATGGCACCATCACCCCCATATTTACTACTTCAAAATTATTACACTGTAAGACTACGGAAACAATATTTTTTCCTATATCATGTACGTCACCTTTTACTGTAGCTATTAACATTTTCCCTTTAGGCTTTGCTTTTATTCCAGTTCTTTTTTCATCTGCCTCTTTTTCTTTCTCAATAAAAGGGACAAGATGAGCAACAGCCTGCTTCATTACCCTTGCTGACTTTACTACTTGTGGTAAGAACATCTTACCTTGACCAAATAAATCTCCTACTATATTCATCCCATCCATTAATGGGCCTTCAATTACATTAATAGGGCGACCCCCTTCTTTATTCATGATCTTTAATCGAGACTCCTCTGTATCTCCTACAATATAATCTGTGACGCCATGTACTAGAGCGTACTCAATTTTTTTCTCAACGGAGACAGGATTTTCGTCATCACCTCGCCAGTTTAATTTTAATTCTTCTTTTTTGCTCCCCTTGAGTGTTCCTGCAATATCAATCATTCTCTCTGTGGCATCTGGCCTTCTGTTGAGAATTACGTCTTCTACTGCCTCTTTGAGATCATCAGCAAGGTCGTCATATAGACCAATCATGCCGGCGTTTACTATTCCCATAGTCATCCCAGCTCTGATGGCATGATGTAAAAAAACTGTATGAATAGCTTCCCTAGCTAAATCATTTCCCCGGAAGCTGAAACTAACATTTGATACTCCCCCAGAAATTTTAGCATAAGGAAGATTATCTTTAATCCATTTTGTAGCATTAATAAAATCTACAGCATAATTATTGTGTTCTTCAATTCCTGTAGCGACTGCAAAAATATTAGGATCAAAGATAATATCTTCTGGCGGAAAATTTAATTTTTTAACTAATGTATCGTAGGCACGCTTACATATTTCTGTTTTTCGTTCATAGGTATCGGCTTGTCCTTTTTCATCAAATGCCATTACTATTACAGCCGCTCCATAGTTGCGACAGAGCTTTGCTTGTTTAATAAAGCTTTCCTCACCTTCCTTTAGTGAAATGGAGTTGACTACTGCTTTACCTTGTACACACTTCAAACCTGCTTCAATAACATCCCATTTTGATGAATCAATCATTATAGGTATGCGAGCAATATCTGGTTCAGAGGCAATTAAATTAAGGAAGTGTTGCATCGCTTGAAGGGAGTCCAACATCCCTTCATCCATATTAATATCAATAACTTGAGCTCCATTTTCAACTTGTTGCCTTGCTACTGATACTGCTTCTTCAAATTTTTCGTCAATAATTAGGTTTGCAAATGCTTTGGATCCTGTGACATTAGTCCGCTCACCTACATTAATAAACAGCGTATCGTCTTTAATAGATAAAGGCTCTAAGCCTGAAAGCCTGGTAAAGGTTTCCAGATCGGGCAGGACTCTCGGTGGAACATTCTGTATCTGATCTGCAATGGCTTTAATATGTGCGGGAGTTGTCCCACAACAGCCGCCAGCAATATTAATAAAGCCACTATCTGCAAACTCTTTTAATAATGACGACGTGTCGCTTGGTTCTTCATCAAAACCTGTATCTGACATAGGGTTGGGTAACCCCGCATTTGGATAGATACATATATGAGTATCAGCTATTTTAGATAGCTCTTCCGCGTAAGGCCTCATTAAGGCTGCACCCAAGGCACAATTTAACCCAATCGTTAATGGCTTGGCATGCCTTATTGAATTCCAAAATGCACTTACTGTTTGACCGGATAAGATTCTTCCTGATGCATCAGTAACGGTTCCAGATATCATCAGAGGAAGGCGAATGGATTCTTCTTCAAATACTGTATTTACAGCAAATAATGCGGCCTTACAGTTAAGTGTGTCAAATACTGTTTCCACCAGAATAATGTCTACTCCACCTTCAATAAGGGCTTTAGTTTGATCTTTATAGGATTTAACTAGCTGGTCAAAGTTGATGTTTCTAGCTCCAGGGTCATTAACCTCCGGGGATATAGAAGCAGTTTTTGGGGTGGGGCCAATAGCCCCCGCCACAAAGCGAGGCTTTTCGGGGGTGGTATATCTTTCTACAGCTTTTTTAGCTAGTTGAGCGGATGCTATGTTCATTTCATAGGCGAGGTGAGGCATATAGTAATCGTCTTGAGCAACAGTATTTGCTCCAAACGTATTAGTTTCTATAATGTCGGCACCGGCGGCTAAATAATCCTCATGAATCTTTTGAACAATATCAGGTTGCGATAATGAAAGGAGTTCATTATTACCTTTTAGAAAAATCTCACGTTCACCAGCTGGCGCATGGAAATCTAAAAAACGCCCTTGTTTGCCCCCACGATAATCTTCTTCAGTTAGTCGATGTTGCTGGATCATTGTGCCTGTTGCACCATCCATTATCATAATTCTTTGGCCAAGAATCTTTATTAAAGTTTTTTCAGTGTCAGGATGTTGGGTGATTTTCATACTTATTTATATGTTTAAGAGAATTTGAAGGAATTATAAGTGTTTATTTACTTGGTTTACTATTTAAGTCCGATAATTTTTTTTCTAAGGCTTCTAGTTTAAGGCGAGTTCGTTTAAGTACTTGTGTTTGTATATCAAATTCCTCACGGTTAACAAGCCCCATTTTGGTGAATGCGCTCAGAAGTAGTGCGTTTATATTAGCCTCTATGTCACTTATTGGTGAATTTTCAGTTATTTCTCTAATTCTATCTGAAATTTCTTGTATGTTTTTTTTGTCTAACATAATATATTGATCCTTAAAGGTTGATTCTATCAGGAATTTTATGTTTTAAGAATTAGCTACAGATTTTTTGTTATTCCCTTAAGAAAAAAGTTGGCATGCTAATTGCTTTAATAAATGTTGTACAAAATAATATTTTAAATAGGAGAAGTTAAATATGAAAGTTTCAAAAATTAAAATGGCAATATTAGGAGCTTGTTTGGTTCCATTAATACCATCGGTAGGACTAGCAGAAGAAGTAAAAGAAGCTGCTTCAGAATTTAGTATCAGCGGAAACGTTGGACTTTTCTCTGATTATATCTTTCGTGGTTACACACAAACTAAACATCAAGCTGCTATTCAAGGTGGTTTTGATGTAGAACATTCAACTGGGTTTTATGCGGGTGTATGGGCATCTAACGTTAGTTGGACAACTCAAAGCGGAGTTATGTCAGACAATTCCGTAGAAATTGATGTTTATGGTGGCTATGCAACTGAACTAGCAGGTGTGGGTGTTGATGTTGGACTTCTCCAATATTACTACCCTGGTGATTACGTTAATGGATCTAAAGTTGATTCTGAGGCTACTGAGTTTTATGTAGGTGTTAGTAAAGATATCGGCGCTGTAAGTGCAAGCGTAACAGCATACACAGTTCTAACTGATGAAGCATGGCAATTCGGAGATATGAAAGGTGAAACATATTTAACTTTAGATATTGATGTACCTGTGAACGATAAGTTGACAATATCAGGACATATCGGGCATCAGACATTTGGTGGAACTACTGATTATGATTACACCGACTGGAAAGCGAATGCAGAATATGCAATTAATGACACATTTGCTGCCGGAGTTTATTACACCGATACGAATATGAATCAAACTAATTGGACAGTTGCATCTGAATTTTTAGGTGAAAGCACTGTTGGGCTTTATTTAGCAGCTGGATTCTAAAAAAGTAACAAATATGGGGTGGGGAATAAATTCCACCTCCTTTTAATAAAAATAGGGGAATAACATGAAATTTGTAACTGCAATTATCAAGCCATTTAAGCTTGATGAAGTCAGAGAGGCCCTTTCTGAAATTGGGGTACAAGGTATTACAGTGACTGAAGTTAAAGGCTTTGGTCGTCAAAAAGGACATACTGAGCTTTATCGAGGCGCTGAATACGTCATTGATTTCTTACCGAAAGTTAAGTTAGAAGTTGCTGTCTCCACAAAGCTACTCAAAAAAGTTATAGAGGCCATCGAAAAATCAGCTGCTACCGGAAAAATTGGTGACGGCAAGATTTTTGTGATGGATCTTGAAGAAGTTAAACGAATCCGCACCGGTGAAACTGGTGAGGATGCTCTTTAGGAGACTGACATGAAAAAAATATTATCAAAGTTTAGTTTGGCTGGCCTTACGGGCCTTTTAATGATGGGTTTTTCCCACATTGCAATGTCAGAAGAAATGGTAGCGGCAATGGAAGAAGTTGCTACTATTAACTCAGGTGATACTGCCTGGATGATTATGGCAACAATCCTTGTACTGTTAATGGCTATTCCTGGCCTTGCATTATTTTATGGTGGTTTAGTTCGCTCGAAGAACATGCTATCAGTGTTGATGCAAGTTTTTGTGACTTTCTCGATGATGTCTGTAATTTGGGTTCTTTGGGGTTATAGCCTAGCTTTCTCGGAAGGTCCATATAATGATTATGTAGGTGGATTAAGCCTAGCATTTTTAAGTGGCATTACTGGTGACAGTATTTCTGGGACTATTCCAGAGTTTGTATTTGTGACTTTTCAACTTACATTCTTTGCATTAACTCCAGCACTTATTGTCGGAGCATTCGCTGAGCGAATTAAATTCTCTTCATTATTAGTATTCCTTGCTGCTTGGGGAACACTGGTTTATGCACCAATCTGTCATATGGTTTGGGGCGGAGGAATTATTTCGCAGATGGGAGCGGTTGATTTTGCTGGTGGGACAGTTGTTCATATTAATGCTGGTATTGCTGCGCTTGTAGGTGCAATAGTTCTTGGTAAAAGAATTGGCTACGGCAAAGAGTCTATGGCGCCTCATAATCTACCATTTACCATGATCGGAGCTTCGTTACTTTGGGCTGGTTGGTTTGGTTTTAATGTTGGTAGTGAATTGGCTGCTGACGGAACAGCTGGTTTAGTGATGATTAACACACAAGTTGCAGCTGCCGCAGGAGTGCTGGGTTGGATTGTAATGGAGTGGATATCTAAGGGTAAGCCCTCAATGCTGGGTGGTGCCTCAGGTGCTATTGCAGGTTTGGTCGCTATTACCCCTGCTTGCGCAGTAGTTGGTCCTCTAGGTGCAATTATTCTGGGTATTGTAGCTTCAATTATTGCCTACTGGGCAGTAACTAGCTTAAAGATTGTTCTCGGTTACGATGATTCGTTAGACGTATTCGGTATTCACGGTGTTGCTGGCATTGTTGGTGCGCTTGGCCTAGCAGTTTTAATGTCTTCACAATTTGGGGGAACTGGTTATGGTGATGGTATGTCTATGATGAGTCAGCTTATAGTTCAGGCTAAATCAATAGGTATTACTGTTGTTTGGTGTGGCGTGATCAGTTACGTACTATTTAAAATCATTGATGCCACTATGGGTCTTCGTGTTTCAGAAGAAGACGAGAGAACGGGTCTTGACTCAACCTCTCATGGCGAAACAGCTTATCGCAGCTAATTATTACTTCCTCCTGTTGTAATAAGTAATGCGTGATAGGGAAGGGGCTCATGAAGATGAGCCCTTTTTTTATGCATAGGGAGAGTTATTAAAATAATTTATTCATGATTTTACTTAGGTCTAATTCATCATCAGGTAAGTGCGGATTATCTCTAGTCAATCTATAGTATATTAACTATTTATATGTTTTCTAAAAAATAGAATTTTAAAAATAAAAAAGGAGATTATATTATGTGGACAACACCAGCTGCTACTGAAATGCGTTTCGGTTTTGAAGTAACAATGTACGTAATGAACAAGTAATTGTTTATTCCAAACGTTTAAAAAAAGGAAGCCTAGGCTTCCTTTTTTTTATTTAAGTTTAAATTCTTTGGGTAGTAAAACCCAGATAGACCCTTTCTGTTTCATGGACCCAGCTTTTCTTCCTGCTTTATCTCCTTGGCCCCAATAAAAATCAGCACGGACTCCTCCACCAATTGCTCCACCAGTATCCTGAGCTACCATTAAGCGCTCAAGAGGAACGTCTGAATTAGGTTCGGTAGTTGAGAGGAATATAGGCGCGCCTAATGGAATAAATTTACGATCGACAGCTACTGAACGTTCAGCTGAAATAGGAAGACCCATAGCACCAATTGGGCCAGGTAGGCCTTTAGGTAGTTCTCTAAAAAATACATAGCTTGGATTAGCATTTAGGAAATTTTTTAACTTTTTCTTATTCTTTTTAGCCCATGCTTTTATACTCCCCATAGATACTTTGTGTCTGGAAAGCTCCCCTTTGTTAATTAATTCCCGCCCCATAGATCTATACGGATGTCCATTTTGGTTTGCATACCCTACCTGAGTTCTAGAGCCATCCTCAAATTCAATAACTCCTGATCCCTGAATTTCTAAAAAGAATGCCTCAACTTGGTCTTGAACCCAAAAAATTTCATTTCCCTCAAGTGGAATCTTTTTGTCGGATATTGCCTCTCTAGTGTAGTAGGGTATTAATTTATTTCCTTCAATACGCCCCCGCAATCTTTTATATTTAAGGTCTGGGTATAACTCACTTAAATCAACTGTAATTAGGTCAGTGGGGGGCGCATAAAGTGGTACCTTAAATTGAGGTGATTTTTCTCGACTTCCTTTTAATAATGGTTGGTAGTAACCCGTAATTAGACCCTCGGTAGAATCATCTTCTTGATGCGCTTGATAAAGATTAAAGTGGCTATGAAAGTATTTGATTAAATCTTGATTGGAAGGGTCGTTAGTAATTTTAAGTGCTGATTTGCAAGAATTTTCCCAATATGGCTTTTTAATTAGAACAGAACAACTTCTTAGCCATGCTGGCCAAGCAAGAATAAGATGGTCTTGCTCCATTTTATTTTTGATTGCATCCCACGATGTTCTTTTAAGCAGTCCATATTCTGCAATTTTTTTCTTTACTGGTATTGCTTCGCATTTTTGAGATTCTTCGAGAGAAATAATAGGATTTTCGCAGTCGCATGAATCTTGAATGTTAACCTGTCCGCAGCTACCAATTAAGATTAAAAGAGGTGCAATTAATAGATAGTTAAATTTCAATGTAAGGTCCTAGGCATCTGTAGTTCAAATTTAGGTATTTTAGAATCAAAAAGGTTTCCTTCTTTACTCTGCATTTTATATGTCCCAGACATAAAGCCAGTGGGAGTGTTAATTTCCGTTCCACTGGTATAGGTATAGGTCTCCCCCCCATTAATAATAGGTTGCTCTCCTACAACACCATCGCCTTTAATTTCAAATTTTTTCCCTGCCGAATTTTCAATAACCCAATGACGACTAATGAGTCGGATACTATCAGACCCATGATTATGAATTGTAATTGTGTATTCAAAAAAATATTGGTCATTATTGATTAATGAGCGATCTTCTAGAAATTGGTTGTGAACAGTAATTTCAATTTCTGGATGTGCAGTCTTTATCATTTAATTAATTAACCCAGATAAAGGTGAACTTGGAGACGCGCTATAAAGTTTCTTAGGCATTCTTCCTGCTAAGAACGCTTCACGACCAGCCTCAATTGCTTTTTTCATAGCTCCAGCCATCATAATAGGGTTCTGAGCATTAGCAATTGCAGTATTCATTAACACGCCATCACAGCCTAATTCCATTGCAATTGCTGCATCAGATGCAGTGCCTACTCCAGCATCTACAATAACTGGTACAGATAAAGTATCGATAATTATTTCTAGGTTCCAGGGATTTAATATACCCATCCCTGAGCCAATTAATGAGGCAAGAGGCATAATAGCGCAGCAACCTAAATCTTCTAGCTGTTTGGCAATAATAGGATCATCCGAAGTGTAGACCATTACATCAAACCCATCTTTAATAAGTACAGCTGCTGCTTTTAATGTTTCAACTACATTAGGGTAAAGTGTTTTTGGGTCTCCGAGCACTTCAAGTTTAACAAGATTATGACCATCTAATAATTCACGAGCTAAGTGCAATGTTCGTATTGCATCATCGGCTGAGTAGCACCCTGCTGTATTTGGTAAGTAGGTGAATTCTTTAGTGGGAAGAAAATCTATTAATGATTGCTCATTCTCATTTTGTCCGATGTTTGTTCTACGAATAGCCACAGTAACGATTTGAGACCCACTTTTATCAATTGCTGAACGAGTTTCTTTAAAATCACGATATTTTCCAGTTCCAACTAATAGCCTTGATTGAAAGGGCCTGCCAGCAATAATTAGCTCATCTTTATTCATTTCAAATTTATCCGCCACCTACAGCTCCAACAATTTCTAGATAATCTCCATCATTAATTATAAATTGCTTAAAAAGGCCTTTTGGCATAATTTCTCCATTTCGTTCTATAGCAAATCTTTTCCCAGTTAGTTTTAGCTCAATAACTAATTCATCAGCAGTCATTGATTCATAGCTAAACTCTCGAATATTTCCATTTATAGTAATTTTCATATTAGAATACATTTTTCAGACTGTATTTAATTAAATAATGTTCTTGAGAACATTCTTAAACTGAGTTGGTAGCCTAACGATGCTAGCTCGGGGTCGTATCGTTCGCCTTCGTCTCTCATAAAAGCGTGCTGCCCATTAAATTCATGCCAACTAAAAATAATATCTGTATCTAATAGTTTTTGATGGATTTCCATTCGTGCAGAACTAGGAATGTGTGTGTCATGCTTGCCCCAAATCATTAACAACTCTCCTTTAATGTCGGTTAATCTCTCCATACTATGTTGTTTAGGTTTATTTGGAATTGTAGACGTGTGAAGGTCAGTAGCATAAAAGCAAGCAGTTGATTTTACAGCAGCATTCAAAGCTGCCCTAAAGGCTAGATGACCACCAATACAAAATCCTATTGCACCAATATGGCCACTAAACCATTCTTGTTTTTTGATCCAATCAATCATACTTTGATTGTCAGAATCATAACTTTCTACATTTTTAGCGCTTTTATCCGCATTACCCTTATCTCGACCAGCATCATCATATTCTAGTATTGTTCCAATTGGATTGTGCTCATGAAAAACTTCAGGTACTAATACAGTATAACCATGACTAGCAATAATTTTAGCTGCTCGTTCTATTGGCCCTGTCTGTTGGAAAATCTCAGAGTAGAAAAGTATAGCTGGATATTTCCCAGGCTTAGTTGGCTTATGAACATATGTTCTCATTACCCCTGTTGGAGTATCTAAATCAATAAAATCTGATTGTAATATCATTGTTAGCCTTCAAATGAAAACAATATTTTACTTGATATTCCTAAGAAGCGAAACGAAATTTAATAGTCCTTACTTCTATCTGTTGAATAATTTAATGGAACATCATTTTGCCATTCCCCACAATTTTCGCATTGATGATCTTGCATTGTTGGGCAGAAAGGAAGCTTATTACTGTTTACATACCCGATATTTTGTAAACGCATCTTTTTTATGAAGATCAACTGCACTTTTGAACTGCCTAACCCATACTTATTGTCCATAACCACCTCAAATGATTCAGTTATAAATCAAAGTTACATCAACTTAATATGATATTCAAGTTTTATGAGGTTCTTTTTGACAATCTTCATACAATACAGTCGTATCTATTTTTATAACAGCGCTGTTTTCTTTGATATCAATACTAGCGGTGCTGTTAGCATAAGACTTATTTACACTTTCGATTTTATCTAACCTAAATTCACGATTTTTTAAAATAACCCAAACAGCATTATTTTCTTCTAAATATTTTAAATAAAAGAATTCATTATTTGCACAATGAAATTTAGTTACATCTTCTGGAGTTAAATCAACTTCTTCGTAGTTATCGGAGAATATTTTAATAAGACGCTCTTTGAGGGTAGCATCTTTGTCAATTGAAAGGCTTGAGCAAGATGAGCCTAGAACTAAAAAAGAAAGGATGGCAAAGTATTTCATCAATCACCTAGTAAAGAATTATCGATCAAGTGAACAACTTTTTTATAATCATTCATTTCTTGTTCTTTCCCTTGAGATTTTGCAATCTCATATAAATATAAATAGGCTTGTAAGTGCTTATTGTTTTTTTCTATAACTTTGCTAAAAGAGAGCTTTGCTTCTTTTATCTTTCCTAAATGATAATCCGCTAATCCTAAATGATAATCCGCTTCATATGAATCAGGTTTATTAGCAATCCATTCAATAGAAATTTTCTTTAGTTTAACCCAATTTTCTTTTTTAATTGGGCCAACCACCTGCATAAAGAAAGGCAGTTTCTTTTCAGGAGCATCCCAAAAAGGAGATTCAGCTGCAGTAGTAATAGATATATCATTATTACCGGCTAACAATTTTTTTATAACTTCAACTGGCACACTATAAAAAGAGCCTAAACCAGGGGTTTTAAAAGTGGTTATACCAATTAGCTCGCCTTTATCATTAAATAACCCTCCGCCACTTGCTCCCATTGAGAACCATGCAGATGATTGAATAATTTTATATCCGTTAAGATCAAATATACCTTTAACTGCTCCAACTGCAGTATGTGGTTTAACGGTATTACCCCCATAATTTTTTCCAAAAACTTCAGTCTCATACTGTAATTTATCATTACTGCCTAAGTTAACAGGCTTAAGCTTTAGATATTCAAATTTAAGGATACATAAATCGTGTTTCCAGTCTGCTAGCAGAGCGTAAGGAGGATAACTAACACCATATTTTGTAACGTGTATACCTTTTGCATCTGCAATGACATGACAATTAGTTACAACATGGTCTTTAGCAACGACAACTCCCGAGCCGACTCCATGATTACCTTGTTTATTTGCAGTATGAACCTTGACGATAGAAGGATTAAGACTGAAAGAAAGCTCATTCAGCCTTTTATTTTTATTTTCTACAGGTGTTGCTGAATAGAGGTTTAATGAAAATACCAATAATATTAGATAAGTTATTTTAAGCATCAATAATTACTTTTTATATGATTATTATTACTCGAATAGAGCTTAAATTGTTGGCTAAGTTCAGGCTAACTTTATTAGCCGCATTTACTTTCGCCACAACTTAAGCAGGTAAGACATCCATCCATCATAATTGCTGCTTTTGTGGAGCATTTGTGGCATAGCTGCGAATCTTTAGGAAATCCACTCTCATCGAGTCCCTGGCTATTTTTTTGAAGGTACTCTTCTTTTTTCTCTTGAATTAATTTTTCTTGGTGTTCATCGGGAACTGTACTTTTGAGCATACCAATATTTTTGAGATGTTGTTCAACGACCTGACCTAATTCTGCTACAAGACTCGGAATGTATTTTCCTCCTTTTTTATAGTACCCTCCATTTGGATCAAAGACACTCTCTAATTCTTCAACCAAAAATGTAATATCACCTCCCTTTCGAAATACTGCCGACATTACTCGAGTTAATGCAACAATCCACTGGAAATGCTCCATATTTTTTGAGTTAATAAAAATTTCGAATGGGCGCCGGTGTTCTTGTGGGGTCCCCTCATTCATTACAATATCGTTGATCGTAATGTAAAGTGCATGCTCAGTAACGGGTGTTTTTACTTTATAGGTAGAGCCTGTTATTTGGTCGGGTCTACCTAGTGGTTCCCCAAGCTGCACTATGTCAGCTTTTTTCCCCTCTACTTCATCGGTTGCTTTGTCTTTGTCAACAACGCTATAACCTACAATTTTTTTTTCAATTTTAATTGCCATTATTCTAATTATCCTTAAAATTTTCCATAATAGCCTTCTTTTAAGGCGTCATATAAATTTGCTGCTGAATGAGTTTCTCCATCATACTCAATTTCGTCATTACCTTTTACCTCAATGGTTCCACCATCATCTAGTGTGAATTTATAGAGTGTATTTTCCAAATCTTTTTCTGTAACCAGAACTCCTTGGAATGCTTCTGGGTTAAATCTAAAAGTGGTACAACCTTTTAATCCTTTTTCGTAAGCATATAAATAAATGCTCTTAAAGTCCTCATAATTATAATCCGTTGGAACATTAATAGTTTTCGAGATTGAGCTATCTATCCATTTTTGAGAGGCAGCCTGAATATCAACATGGGCCTTAGCTTGAATAGTTGATGAATCAATAAAATAATCTGGTAATTTTTCATTCTCTTTCTCAGAGAATGGCATAGCAGCTTGATTGACTAAATGCCGATACGCTAAAAGCTCATAGGAGAACACATCCACTTTTTCTTTGGACTTTTTACCTTCTCTAATAACATTTCGGCTGTAATGATGAGCAAATGATGGCTCAATTCCGTTACTTGCATTATTGGCTAATGATAAGGAAATTGTTCCAGTTGGTGCGATTGAGCTATGGTGGGTAAATCGAGCGCCATGGCTTGCAATTTCATCTTGTAAAGATTTTGGAAATTGTTGCATGTACTTACTGTAACGCCCTAATAATACTTTTCCTTTAACTTTGTCACCTATTTTTATTCCATCTTTAGACATCTCAGGGCGCTTAGCAAGCATTTCTGGAGTAATCTCAAAAGATTCTTCCATAACAGGAGCAGACCCCTTTTCTTTTGCTAATTCAATACCAGTTTTCCATCCTTCTTCTGCAAGAATCTTTGTAACTTTTTCAGTAAATCCTAATGATTTTTCATCGCCGTATGTCATTTGCATCATGGCTAACGATGAACCAAGGCCCAAATAACCCATACCATGACGTCGTTTTCTTGCAATTTCATCACGTTGTTTCTCAAGCGGCAAGCCATTAATTTCAACAACATTATCTAGCATACGGGTAAAAATATTTACCACAGCTTTGTAATCTTCCCAATTAAAATAAGCTTGATCAGTAAAAGGTTCTTTTACAAATTTTGTCAGATTGATAGAGCCTAACAAACAAGCACCATATGGTGGTAATGGCTGTTCCCCACAAGGGTTAGTAGCTCGAATATCTTCACAAAACCAGTTGTTGTTCATTTCGTTAACCCGGTCAACTAGAATAAAACCTGGTTCGGCATAATCATAAGTAGAAGACATGATTATGTCCCAGAGCCGTTTTGCTTTCATAGTTTTGTATACTCGGCATGCAACTTTTCCAGCGTTACTACCTTCTTTTGCTGTTAGGTATTTACCCTCAACTGGCCAATTCTTCCATATAACTTGAGTTGAATTTTTTAAGTCAAGCTTGTCTTCCTTAGCTTCTTTTTCTGTTACAGGAAAAGCTAATTTCCAATCAGTATCGGATTTAACGGCTTCCATAAAGTCTTGTGTAATTAGGCACGATAAATTAAATTGTCTTAGACGACCGTCTTCTCTTTTAGCCTTAATAAAATCGGTAACGTCTGGATGAGCAATATCAAAAGTTGCCATTTGGGCACCACGTCTACCACCCGCACTTGATACGGTAAAACACATACGGTCATAAATATCCATAAAAGATAATGGCCCGCTAGTATATGCGCCAGCTCCAGCAACAAATGCACCTTTAGGGCGAAGGGTTGAGTACTCATAACCAATACCACAACCTGCTTTAAGCGTTAGTCCTGCTTCATGAACTTTGTCTAGAATATCAGTCATACTGTCTTCAATAATTCCCGAAACAGTACAATTAATAGTACTTGTTGCTGGTTTATGTTCTAGTGCCCCAGCATTTGATGTAATTCGACCAGCAGGAATAGCTCCATGCTTAAGGGCCCAAAGAAATTGTTCTTGCCAGTGATCTTGTTTTTCTGGAACTTCAACTTCAGCCAGTGCTTTAGCAACTCTATAATAAGTTTCATCAATATTGTTATCAATAAAACTGCCTTTTTTTGATTTAAGACGATATTTCTTGTCCCATATATCCATAGAGACTGATTGAAATGGAATTTTATTTTCCTCAGACTCAAGGTCATTAGAATTATTTTTTACTACTTTAAGCATGAAGCCCCCCATGAAATGTGCTTATAAGGTAATGAAATTTGGAAAAATAGTTTTTTTTCCAAAAACCACTACATATTGTGATTCTTTCAAAAATTTTAACACTAGATTGTGGTTGGTCAAGTATTATTTTACTAAAAATTTTAGTATTTTTGATTAATTTTAGGGCAGAAATACAAAATATTTATATACAACAAGCAGTTGCTAAATTAAATAAATATTAATTAAATACACAATATGAGAAAATCAAAGGGATGAATCTTTTTTTATATAATTTAATTATCTGGCTACTTATACCTTTTGCTTTATTAAAGCTACTTTATAGGAGTCTAACGCAGCCAGAATATTTGAATTTTTGGCAAGAAAGGTTAGCTATTTATCACAGCCATCAAGATACTGTTTCATTAACAAAGACATTATGGATTCATTGTGTATCTTTAGGGGAGACAAATGCAGCAATACCTCTCATTAAGATGGTAATTAGAGAGCATCCTGATATCAAGATATTATTAAGTCACGGCACTTTAACGGGAAGAAAAGCTTTTATATCTACCTCAAAAAAAATTGAGCGCTGTTACTTACCATTTGATTCAAGAGGTGCAGTTATTAGGTTCTTAGATCACTATCAGCCAACAATGGGCATAATTATTGAAACTGAAATCTGGCCAAATTTAATTCATCAATGTAACTTAAAGAGAATTCCATTATTTTTAGTAAATGCTCGGCTGTCTGAAAAGTCTTTAATTCAATATATGCGCTATAAAAATTTTATTTCTAGATGTTTAAATAAGATAAATCATATTTATGTGCAGTCAGAGACTGATAGCAAAAACTTTAAAAAGCTAACTAATCAATCCATATCAATTATGGGTAATTTAAAATTTGATGCCTGCCCCCCAAAAGGTATTGTAAATAAAATTAAGAAACTTAAATCTCAATTAAAGATTAAAAAACAATTCGTAATTGTAGTGAGCAGTACAAGAGTTGGAGAAGAAGAAATTATTCTTAATTACTTCAAGAGAATAAACCTAAGAAACATTATAGTTATTATTGTGCCTAGGCACCCAGAGCGATTTAACGCGGTGGCTAAATTATTTGAATCTTACCAATTGCCTTATATAAGAAAAAGTGATTCTAGAAAACTGATCTCACCCCCTCAGTATATTTTAGGAGATAGTGTGGGTGAGCTCTATGAGTATTATGGGTTGGCTAGTCTTGTAATTATGGGGGGAAGCATTAAAAATACGGGGTCACAAAATGTTATAGAGCCAATGCTATTAAATAGACCAATTGCGGTAGGATCTTCAATTTTTAATTTCAAAAATATTATTGAGGAGAGTCAGAAACAAGATTTAATTTTTAGGTTTAGTGAGATTGATGAATTAGAGTCCATTATATTTAAATTAATTAAGAACAAAGAATTAGCAGAAAATATAAGGAAGAAAACAAATATTTTCCTTAAGAATAATTCTGGTGCTAGCAAGAAAATATTAAAACTACTTAATCAATATTTTTAATTAGCAAGGCAATGTTTTTAAATGCTTCATGATCAGATGACTTAATCCATTCAAATATAACAGATTCAGTATTGGTTATAATGCAACCAGCCTTTCGAAGGCGATTTATCGCATTTTGCTTATTTGAAATATTTCTTGAAGCAACAAGATCTTCAATTATAAATACATCTTTACCTTTTTTGAGTAGTGACAATGCTGTTTGAAGAATACAAATATGCGCTTCCATACCCAATAAAAATACCTGCGACCTTGTGCGAACTAAGCATTTATCAAATGCCGGTTCATTGGTGCAATCAAATGCAGTTTTCTCAACATACCTAGCTTCATTTAATAAGGGCTGCATTTTATCTAAAGTGTGACCTAGTCCCTTAGGGTATTGTTCAGTAAAAATTTGGGGAATACCTAACTGCAAACTTGTTGTTTGAATAATCTCAAAGCGCCGCATCATTTTATTAATAATTTCATGGGGCATAGCAGATGCTAGTTTCTCCTGCATATCAATTATTATTAGTTGACTTTTTTCTTGTTGGGCAATCATAGTGAATCCGCTATGAGATATTGATTAATTTCATCGAGGTCTTGCATTGTTAATATGCCAACTGATAATTTTAAATTAATTAAATTCATTAAATAATTATAGCGTGATTCTAATATATCCTTCCTTGCATTAAAAAAAACTTGTTGTGCAACCAAAATATCGACGCTGTTCCTTAGTCCTTCATCAAAGCCTATTTTAGTTGATTCTAGTTGTAATTTGGACGATTCCAGAGCTTGTTTGTAAGACTCTATTTGTTCAAAGGTAGCTTTCAGATTTAAGTAGTTCTCACGCACTCGAAGCTCAACCTGTCTTCGAAGATATTCGGCATCCTGCTCTACCTTATTCTTGAGCAACTTTGCTTCTCTTACCATTGAGCTAGTCAATCCCCCTGAAAAAATAGGGATATTAATTTGAACCCCCAATACGTCGGAAAAAGATCGGGCTCCCTTATTGGCAGTTGTTCCATAGGGATATCCACCTTTATCCCAATTTCTTGATCGGCTAGCAATTGCATTGACAGTGGGATAGTGCCCAGCCTGCTTAATATCTATCTCACGTCCTGCAATTATAATTTCATCCTCTTTTATTCCAAGCTCTAGGCTATTTTCAGTTGCTATAGAGACCCAGCTCTCTATAGGAGTATCTATTTGTTCAAAAGAGATTGTAGGATTTAATACTTTTAGTTTTCCAGGGAGCTCTCCAGTTAAGGATTGGATTTGACGTTTTTTTATTTTATATTTATGGATAGCAGAAATTTGTTGAGCTTCAACCACAGCAGCTTTTGTTTTTGCTTCATTAATATCGATAATAGAAATTAGACCTGCATCATATTTAGCCTTCGCCTGAAGCATTTGTTCTTGAATAGCAGCTCTTTGCGCTTGAAGTAAATCTACTTGGTCCTTAGCCATTAATGACTCGAAATAGAATAAACTAATTCGATACATAAGGTCCTGTTGAGAATAAATTAATTGCTTATCAGATAGGCTTGTTTGAGTCAGAATTTGTTTATATTTTGCGAAGGCACTGTAATCAAACAACGGCTGTGTGATGGTAATACCATAATCGTAGCTGTTATAGTCGGCTTCTTTGCCACTCAATAATGCATTATCAATATTTGTATAAATTTTTCTTTTATTATTCTTTTCATCATAGCCTGCCTTCATATTGATATTTGGTAAAAATAATGAACGTCCCTGCGAAATTAATTCATGTGTAGCTTCATTTTGAAATCTTGCGGATGAAATTGATGCATCATAGGAAAGTGCTTGTTGGTATAGCATTAACAAATCTTTTTCTTGTGAATGAATCGAGGTTTGAAAAATAAAGGTAGATGTAACAGCCAAAAAAATCTTTCCCATAAAATAAAATAGATTAGAAACTAATGTCAAAATGTTTAATGTGGCAGCGTATAAGGCCGACCATGGGGGAACTTTCTGCTTAATTTTATTAAATCTTTGTTGTTCTTGGGATTTTTCCATTGTCATTATTTTTGATTATCTAACGTTATATTATAGCTGAGTCAGGCTAACAATTTAATGACTATTTCTGGCATGTAAAATTCATTTTTAATAAATGCCCTTGCACTATTCCTAAGTTTCGCGTACTTTTGATGGAATACTGCTAGGGGTCTATTTAATTTTAAAATAGTGAGAAAAACCCTTTGAACCTGATGTGGATAATTCCGCCGTAGGAAAGCACGCGATGCTTCTACGTTAATAATAATAGGAGCTTGAATGAACACTATTGATAAAAAACTAAAGACCGTTAAAGAATTTATTAATGAAGATGCTAGCTTGGACCCATCTGCACTAGAATCATTTGCTAATTCCAAAAAAGTATACATCCAAGGGTCCACCCCTGATATTCAAGTACCATTTAGGGAAATTACTATTTCTGATACACCATCAGAATTTGGCGCAGAAAAAAATGTGCCTGTTTTAGTTTACGATACCTCTGGCCCTTATACTGACCCTGAGCATGAAATTAATATACAGAATGGTTTATTTGCGTTAAGAACAAAATGGATTGAAGACCGCCAAGACACCGAGGTCCTAGAAGGCCCTTCGTCAGAATTTGGCAAACAAAGAAAAACTGATCCTGAACTGGAGAAAATGCGCTTTAATCTTTTGCGTAAACCTAGAAAAGCAAAGCCAGGAAAAAATGTTTCCCAAATGTATTATGCTAAAAAAGGCATAATTACTCCTGAGATGGAATTTATAGCTATTAGGGAAAATCAGAGAAGAGATGGCCTATCAGATGTTATTCAAGAGCAGCATAAAGGCGAAAATTATGGTGCTAAAACCCCAAGTCATATCACCCCAGAATTTGTTAGAGATGAAGTAGCAAAAGGAAGAGCAATTATTCCTGCAAACATCAATCATCCTGAAACAGAACCAATGATTATTGGACGTAATTTCTTAGTAAAAATTAATGCCAATATCGGTAACTCAGCATTAGGCTCAAGCATTAGTGAAGAAGTAGAAAAAATGGTGTGGGGTACTCGATGGGGCGCTGATAATGTGATGGACCTATCTACCGGAAAAAATATTCATGAAACGCGTGAATGGATAATAAGAAATAGCCCAGTTCCTATCGGTACGGTACCAATATATCAGGCACTAGAGAAAGTTAATGGTAAGGCCGAAGATTTAACTTGGGAAATTTTTAAAGACACCTTGATTGAGCAAGCTGAACAGGGAGTCGACTATTTTACTATTCATGCAGGGGTGCGGCTAGCTTATATTCCAATGACAGCTAAACGTATGACAGGGATTGTTAGCCGCGGTGGCTCTATTATGGCAAGTTGGTGTCTGGCACATCATAAAGAATCTTTTCTCTATGAACATTTTGAAGATATATGTGAAATTATGAAGGCATATGATGTCAGCTTTAGCTTGGGGGATGGCCTTAGACCCGGATCTATTTATGACGCCAATGATGAGGCTCAATTTGCTGAATTAAAAACGCTAGGGGAGCTTACAAAGGTTGCATGGAAGCATGATGTTCAGGTCATGATTGAAGGTCCAGGTCATGTACCAATGCATTTGATTAAAGAAAACATGGAGCTACAGCTAGAGCATTGCGATGAAGCTCCTTTCTATACTCTTGGCCCTCTAACTACTGATATTGCTCCTGGTTATGACCACATAACTTCAGGTATTGGTGCAGCTATGATTGGTTGGTATGGGTGTGCAATGTTGTGCTATGTAACTCCGAAAGAGCATTTAGGTCTTCCAGAAAAAGAGGATGTAAGAGTTGGAATTATTACTTATAAAATTGCTGCACACGCAGCTGATTTAGGGAAAGGTCATCCGGGAGCACAAATCCGAGATAATGCTTTATCCAAAGCACGATTTGAGTTTAGATGGAACGATCAATTTAATCTAGGCCTTGATCCAGAAAAAGCAAAAGAGTTTCATGATGAAACCCTTCCTCAAGAAGGAGCTAAGCAGGCACATTTCTGTTCTATGTGTGGCCCACATTTCTGTTCTATGAAAATTTCTCAGGATGTTAGAGATTACGCAGCAAAAAAAGGAATTTCGGCTGATGAGGCATTAACTAAAGGGATGGAAGAAAAGTCGATTGAGTTTGTTAAGAAAGGCTCTGAAGTCTACCAAAAAGTATAATACTGAGAACGCTTAAGCAATGATAGATTATTATATTTTTCTGGTTGCCATTATTCTAGGAGTAGTTGAGGGTGCAACTGAGTTCCTGCCAATAAGCTCAACAGGACATTTAATAATCGCAAGTGATTTGTTGAACTTTGATAATTCTAGTCATCAGGTGTTTGAAATTGTCATTCAGCTTGGTGCAATTGTTGCTGTCGTTATTGAGTATAGAAAAAAATTAACAGCTACAATTTTTGGGTTGACTCATGAGAAATCTGCTCAAGACTTAGTAACTAATTTAATTATTGCATTTATACCAGCTGCAATTCTTGGATTAATCTTCCATAGTCAAATTAAGCTATATTTATTTAATCCTGTGACGGTAGGTGTTGCTCTTATTGTTGGGGGCATTGCTATGATCATTATAGAGAAAAAGATGCCAGAGAAAGACTCTCTGACTAATAGGATTAAAAAATCTCAGGCACTTGTAATAGGTTTGGCACAATGTATGGCTTTAATTCCAGGAATATCAAGAGCTGCCTCTACAATTATGGGAGGAGTTATTAGTGGCTTAGATCGAAAGACAGCAACTGAATTTTCTTTTTACTTGGCTATCCCAATTATTTTTGCTGCCTCTATATTTGATCTGACTGTAAATTGGGATATCTTATCAATAGAGGACCTACCAGTATTTATTGCCGGATTTATAGCTGCCTTTATTAGTGCGAGGATAGTGATTAAAATATTCATAAAGTACGTCGCTAATCATACGTTTGTCGCCTTTGGATGGTATCGGATTATTGTCGGTATTGTCACTTTGTATTATTTTTATTGATAGATTGTAATGAGAGACTATAAAAACCTTAACCCAATTTTAGAATCAATCGCAGAACAAGCAAGAATGAAACCTGTTTCAATTCGTGAAGTATTAACAAAGCTCGATCATTATGGATTTTCGATAATAGTTATAATTCTTATCCTTCCCTTTATGCAGCCATTCCCAGTAGGGCCTATAAGTGTTCTTGGGGGGGTAATTTTCACATTATTGGGTTTACAGCTCCTTAAAAAATATCAATCACCAATTCTTCCTGAAAAAGTTCTTAATACACGCCTAGGACTTAAGAGCTGGCTAAGAATGACAAAAGTTTTTAAATTAATCGTTTGTTGGACGCAGAAAATTACAAAACCACGGCTAGAAAAATTTGTTTCAGGCGATATAGGAATAAAATTAGAGGGAAGTATATTAATCGCAGGGGGGGTATTAATGACTATTCCATTTGGGGTGCTCCCATTAAATAATTTTTTCCCTGGACTTGCAATCTTATTTTCAGCGTTAGCGCAATTTGAGAAAGACGGCTTATTTATTTTAATTGCAATTTTCTGGCTATTTTTCTCAGTTCTTTATTTTAGTATATTTTTTATTGTTCTTTATTATGTTGGTCTTGAAAGTATACAATATATTCCTAGTGCCTTAAGGACTGACTAGTTGAGTTTTATTTCAAAACAGCTCATTTCATGGCATGAACTTAATGGTAGACATCAATTGCCATGGCAGCAGACAAAAAATCCTTATGCAATATGGGTATCAGAAATTATGTTGCAACAAACTCAGGTACTAACCGTAATTAATTATTATGAAAAATTTATGAAACGATTTCCGGATATTGGAAGTCTAGCAATCTCTGATATTGATGATGTGAACAAAATCTGGAGTGGTCTTGGATACTATAGCCGTGCTAGGAATTTACATACGACAGCAAAAATTATTCAACAAGAGCATAAAGGAATTTTTCCACAGCAATTTAAAGAAATCATAGAGTTTCCTGGAATTGGACGAACAACAGCAGGGGCAATATGTGCATTTTCATATGGAAAGAGTTATCCAATTCTTGACGGAAATGTTAAAAGAATCTTTACTCGATTCTATGGAATTAAAGAATGGTCAGGAAAGCCGAAGGTAGAAAAAGAATTGTGGAAAATAGCAGATATGAATCTTCCCTCATCAGATATTGAGATATATACTCAGGCATTGATGGATCTAGGGTCAAGTTTATGTAGTCGTGGCAAGCCTAAATGCTCAGAATGTCCGCTTACTAAATCATGTAAAAGTTTTCTTAATAACTGGACAAATATAATTCCTGCTTCAAAACCAAAAAAATTAATCCCAGTTAAGGAGGGGAATATTCTTATTGTTCAATACAAAGATTCTATTTTGTTTGTTAAACGTAATATAAAACAAATATGGGGAGGACTTTGGTCGTTACCAGAATTAGAAAATCATGATAATTTAAATGAGTGGCTTTTAAATTTACTAGGAACAAGAAAATTCCAAATTATTAATTCTGGAAGATGCCAAGCAAACTTTTCGCACTACAAATATGTTATGCATTACCAACATATTTTATTTAATAAGATAAACTTTAAGCCAATCGAAAATTTTAACTGGATAAATAAATCCAATATTCAAAAAGCAGGGTTACCGGCACCCATCAAAAAATTATTGTCTACCTTATAAATAGCGTCATTTTAATATATCTTATTCCAGCATCATTAAAAATTTCACCATCTCTTAATAAACTCAATTTTTTGATAAAAGGATATAGCTTGAATTTGTGGTGATATTCTAATTCCATTAATTTTTTCTATTTCTTGAACTATTTCGGTGCATAATCTAAATTTAAGGGTTGCGAGTGTCATTATAAAAAGGCATTATTCAAATTAATTATTTTAAATCTAAGGAAATTCTTATGGAAAAGTTTTTTGGTCTAATTGCAAGAGTGTTATTAGCGCTTATATTTTTTATTTCAGTGTTATTCATACTAAATAATATCTTCACAACACCAAATGGCTATGCTATGTATCAAGATATGTTGGGTGCTAGAGGGCTGCCTGGAATTTTTGCCCCAATAAGTATTTTGATTCAATTTGTCGCAGGATTATCATTAATATTGGGTTATAAAATTAAAGTGATGTCCTATATTTTGTCTGGCTATGCATTAATTTGGGCAATTATTTACTTTTTAAATGCATTAGGTGGTCAGCCTCTATTATTGGCTTCATTACAATATTTAGCCATTACTGGTGGACTATTGCACCTAGCTTCAAATCCAAATACTGGCATAAGCCTAGATAGTTACTATGCAGGAAAGAAAAAGAAGTAATTCTTTAGGATATTTCGAGCATACGATCCAAAGCCAGCTTAGCAGAGACTGATTCTTTCCTGGGTACTTGAATGATATTGACTGGATTCTTATTAAGAATATTTTCTAGGGTCCATGCTAAATGTTGGGGGTCAATTCTAGCCATTGTTGAACATTCGCATACAACGTGAGACATAAATTGAACAAGCTTTCCTTCAGGCTTCATTTCATTTGCAAGTCTATTTACTAGATTTAGCTCTGTGCCTACCAACCATTTTGTATTTTTTTCAGAGTTTTTTATAGTGTTAAGGATAAATTCTGTTGACCCTACAAAATCAGAATTCAAACAAACTTCGAAAGGTGATTCTGGGTGTGATATAACTTGTCCATCTGGATGATTCTTTCTAAACAGGTCAATATGTTCAGCTCTAAACATTTGATGAACTGCACAATGGCCTTTCCACAATAAAACCTTAGCTTTTTTGATTGTTTCAATGTCTAAACCACCAAGAGGTAAGTCGGGGTCCCAAATTGGCATTTCCTCTAAAGGAATATCCATTTTATGACCTGTCCATCTGCCTAAATTTTGATCTGGAAAGAATAATACTTTTTCTCTTTGTTTAAATGCCCAATCTAGAATAGTAGGTGCATTTGTTGAGGTGCATACTACGCCCCCATGATTTCCACAAAATGCTTTGAGATCAGCGGCAGAATTAATATATGTGATGGGAGTGATTGATTTGTCAAAATCAAGAACTTTTGATAATTCGCGGAATGATCTTTCAACTTTTGTAAGATCTGCCATATCTGCCATTGAGCATCCTGCAGAAAGATCTGGTAGTACCGTAATCTGGTCCGGTCGAGATAAAATATTGGAAACTTCAGCCATGAAATGAACCCCAAGAAAGACAATATATTTAGCTTCTAAGGAGTTTACATATTTAGCAAGCTTCAGAGAGTCGCCAGTTAAATCAGCATGACGGTAAACTGTTTCATTTTGATAGTGATGGCCTAAAATAATTATTTGATCTCCCAATGCCTCTTTAGCTTCAATAATACGCTGTTCGCAATCATCATTTTTCAGAGTCTCAAATGCATCAAATTTTATTGTTGTGGTATTCATTTTTTTAACTTCTTAAAGATTGTATTTCATTTAATTTCTCTAAGGCAATTACGTTTGTCCATGAGAAAACTTTTTTCTTTGCTTCGTTAATTTTAACCCATTCATAGTCTATATGTTCAGAAGGAGAGATTTTTATAGGCATTTCCAAAGGAATTTCTAATCCGAATATGTGTTCAGTATTATGGGTAATATTTAACTCATAACGGTGACGCCAGTGCTGATAGATTTCATACTGGTGATTTAATTTCCAGTCCTGCAATGAATATTCATTAGTATCAATCCCAGTTTCCTCATAGACCTCTCTTCTGGCAGCTTCTATTAGTGTTTCTTTTTTTTCGATGCTACCTGTAACAGATTGCCAATAATTTTTTCTATCTGCACGATGAAGCAATAGGATGCTTGATTGTTTAGTGTAAATAACAACAAGAATTGATATAGGAATTTTATAAGGTTTTTTTATCAAATGACTGGTAATTTAAAAATAATATTTTCTTCGATTCCACTGATTTCTGATAAACGAATATCATTAACTTTTTTAATCTCAGAAATTAATTGTTGAACAAGAATTTCTGGGGCTGAGGCCCCAGCCGTAATACCAATATTCTTTTTATTTTTAAGGGAAGACGGGTCGAATAGATCCATATCGTCGATGAGAATAGCTTCAACTTTATGTTGTTTTGCTATTTCAGCTAGACGATTTGAGTTAGAGCTATTTATTGACCCTACAACAAAAATTAAATCCTGCTGTCCCAACATAGCTTTGACCGCATCCTGCCGATTTTGAGTTGCATAACAAATGTCACTACTTTTAGGCTCCTTAATGTCTGGATATTTAACTTTCAAGGCATCGATAATTTTAGATGTATCATCCACTGAGAGTGTAGTTTGACTGACATAACTTACTTTCTCTGTTTCGGCAATTGGTAGATTTTCAACATCATCGATAGACTCAATTAAATGAATAGAAGACTTCGAATAATTTTTTTCTATTTGGCCCATAGTTCCTTCGACCTCTGGATGTCCTTTATGACCAATCATAACAATATGATAATTGTCATCATTAAGCCGATGCACTTCATTGTGAACTTTAGTTACTAAGGGACATGTGGCATCAATAGGAATAAGCTTAAATTTATCTGCACTTGCTCTAATAGCTTTTGATACTCCGTGCGCACTAAAAATAATATGGCTACCAGGCGGAATTTTTTCTATATTATTAACAAAAATAGCACCTTTCTCCTTTAAATTTTTGATGACATAGTTATTGTGCACTACTTCATTTCTAACATAGATGGGAGCACCATATTTTTTTAAGGCTTCCTCAACAATTAGTATTGCTCTTTCAACACCAGCACAAAATCCTCTTGGATTGGCTAATGAAATATTTATAATTTTTTCTTTCATGAGTAAATTAAGGAAGTATGGATTCGCCAGAGATTAAATGATCGAATGTCTCTCTCTCTCTTATTACGTGAACAGTATCGTTATCAACTAGTAGTTCTACTGCTCTTGGACGAGAATTATAATTAGAGCTCATACTCATTCCGTAAGCTCCTACATCTAGAATAGCTAATAAATCACCATCTCTTATTGATAAAAGTCTATTTTTACCAAAGAAGTCTCCTGTTTCGCATACTGGACCTACAATATCATATTCCTTTTGTTCGAATTGGTGGGTATTGAGATTAATAATTTCATGATATGCATCATAGAGAGAAGGTCGCATAAGATCATTCATGGCTGCATCAACAATAGCAAAATTTTTACTGGACCCCTCTTTCATATATTCTAGATTAGTTAATAAAGCTCCAGCTTTTCCAATCAATGATCGTCCTGGCTCAAGAATAACTTTTAGTTTTCGATTACCAATTATTTGATCAATCGCATCTGCATACTCTAAGAAGCTTGGCGGTGACTCATCTTTATAATTAATTCCTAAGCCACCACCAATATCAAAATGATCAATATTAATATCCAGAGCTTTAAGATGATCTATCAATGTAACAAGTTTCTTTGTAGAATCAATAAAGGGGTTTATTTCAGTAATTTGTGAGCCGATATGACAATCAATTCCTTTTATATCAATAGAATCCATATCTTTTGCAAGTAGATATAATTTAATTGATTGGTTTTCATCAACGCCAAATTTATTATCTTTAAGGCCTGTTGATATATAGGGATGAGTTTTTGCATCAACATTAGGATTTACTCTAATAGAGATGGCCGCTTTTTTATTTAAACTCTTTGCTACTGATTGAATTCGATGAAGTTCCCCTTCGGATTCAACATTGAAAGCTAATATATCATGACTTATTGCGAGGCCAATCTCCTCAATAGACTTCCCAATCCCTGAAAATACAACTTTCTTCGGGTCACCCTCAGCAACTATAACTCGTTTGAGTTCGCCTCCAGAAACGATATCAAATCCAGCCCCATGTTTTGCTAATAAATTTAAAATAGCAATATTAGAATTAGCTTTTACAGCGAAACAGATTAGAGGGTCAAATTTAAGAAATGATTCTCTAAAATTAGTAAATGTATCGACAATAGTTTTTTTAGAATATATATATGCTGGTGTACCATAATCCTCAGCAATTTTTTTAACAAGTAAATTTTCTATAAAAAAAGAACCCTTGTTAGAGTAAATCATAGATTTAGACATAGATTATTAAGTAATACTAGTTTTAAGATAATGGTTATTTAGGTGAATTATACTTGATTCAGATTGCGGGTATTTTTCCTCTGGAATGTACAAGGATCCTTTTGTTCCGCAAGATACTAAAAGAATACAAGCTATTATTATTGGACCTAGACAGAATATTTTCATAAATTTTTTCCTTGGTATCATTTTATCATTAAAAAAATATTTATTTGATATTAAGACTAAGAAGAGAGCGAGTAATAATTCCATTTACGAGCCCAAATATTAGTGCAGAAATCATAAAAACTGGTAGTAGATAAAAAATTCCATCATGAGGGATAATCCAAAATCTTACTATTAGAAATTGCCCAATAATATGTGCGAAAGCTGCAATCAGACTTAAGCTGATTACACTAAAGTATTTTCCATTAATACCTTTAAATAAAAACAAAAATAAAAGACTAAATACTGAGCCAGTGAGACTTAGAAAGAATGTTGGCCCAAGAAAAGTACCCACAATAATGCTTACAACAAACACACGAATGATAGATACCCATAGGGCTGTAAAAAAATCAAATTTGATTATGGTAAAAAGAATAATAATATTGGCAATTCCAGGTTTAACACCAGGGATAGGACTTGGTAAAAAAAATTCAATCACGGATAGTGCTATTGCAATAGCAGCTAATTTAGCTACTTTGTGATCCTGGCTATTTATTTTAATAATTGAGAGAGTCATAATCTGATTGATTGCCAATAATTGATACAGAGATTTGATTTGGAACACAAACAATAGTTTGATTTAGTTGATTTATCCATCCTTGGTGAATACAGTATTTTTTTGTGCATGGAGACTTCGAAATTCTAACTTTTCCAGAGTTAATAATAACCTCAGTTTTTCCAATTGGCCCCTCAATTATTTTGGTTGAATTTTGATTTAGGCTAAAAGAGCCTATATCCTGAGCTCCCATTTGAATTTTAAGGTATTCACCTTGCGGAAAATTCCATAATATTGATGAGAGGTAGCCAGTTAATACAATAAAAACAAAAATTGTAAGCAAGTCCCCAATTTGAATTTTCCTAATGAACTGTGATATTTTTTTTATCAATTTTTTCGTGCCACTTTATTAGATTTAACATGCTTCTGCTAATTGAAATTTTACCGTCAGCCATAACTATCATATAGAAATCTACTCCTAATTCTTTAGCAATCTTATATTTTAACTTTTCAGAAGCAATAAATAGGGGCTTTGAATAAACGTCGGACAATGTTCCTGATGATTCAATTGGCGGCAGTAATATAGTGGCTGATTGAGAATTATTTGCAGGGTATCCTGTATTGGGATCAATCAAATGCGAATATCTTTGATTGTCTACTATAAAATATCTTTGGTAGTCACCTGAAGTCCCAATTGACCATCCTGGTTTAAGGCTAATTGATGCAATTGAATTTGGCTTTCTAGGATGTTGAATGCCAACAATCCAATTCCTATCTCCATGCAGACCTAAGGCAAGAATATTCCCTCCAATATTAATTAGGGCGTTATTAATATTATTTTCAGCAAGAATTTTTTTTGCCCTATCAAGTGCATATCCTTTTGAATATCCACCGAGATCAAGTTTTATATTCTCATTTTTAGATTCTAAATATCCGTTATAAATATTTATTTCCGACATATGTGGGAGATTTCTCCGTAGACTTTCGATTAAGATTGAGTTGGGCCTATCCTCAGAAAATTGATCTGCATGAAAACCCCATGCCTTTATTAGGTTGCCTATTGCAGGATTAAAATAGCCATGAGTCTTTAATTCAAGCTCTTGATTATGCTTAATGATTGTGAGAATTTCTGTGTCTTGCGTTGTATAAATTTCTTGATTCTTAATTGATTGATTGATTTCTTGAATAATACTTTTTTCCCAAGGGTGAAGGTAATGATGCAAGCGTCGAAACTCATTAAAGACAAGCTCTATAGCATGAGTAGACTTTTCTTCAGTTTCTCCATAAATCGTTACTTCAACTATGGTCCCAAAAATATAATCTTTCTTTTGCATTGTTTCATTCTGATAGCAGCCCGTGAGAAACAATATTAGTAGGAGTATTAATTTATTGTAGATCATTAATTATAAATTCTGCATAATTAATATTGGATTGGTTCTGAATTTCTACAAGACCAGTGGGGCTAGTTACATTAATCTCTGTGAGGTAGGGGCCAATAACATCTATCCCAACAAAATTGAGATTTGTTTTAAGTAAATAAGGCTTAATTTTATTAATAATAATTTGATCATTTTTATTAAGTGATCTTATTATCCCAGAACCACCTTTTGCAAGATTAGCTCTTATTTCATCCGGTCTAGGAATTCGTGCTAAACCATATGGTAATGGCTCAGCATTTATTAAAATAATTCGTGTATCTCCCTCTGATATTTCGGGAATAAATTTTTGGGCCATAATTAAATGATGAAAATCACCAATCATTGTTTCCAGGATTACATTTAAATTTTTATCTTTATTAGTAACCATAAAAATTCCATTTCCAGCCATTCCATCCAATGGCTTTAAAATAACTTTTTTATGTATTGAAACAAACTCCTTAACTGCAGAAAATGAACTCGTCACAAGAGAGGGGGTAATTAGATCATTAAATTGTAGAATAGATAATTTTTCATTATGATTTCTTATGGAGGAAGGGTTATTGAAAATTTTAATATCCTTAGACTGTAAATTATCAAGGATATAAGTAAGGTTTAGGTAAGAGGCATCGAACGGAGGATCTTTTCGTATAAATATTTTATTAAAATATTCAATATTATTTTTTGTCTTACTGTTAGTGGTTATAGATTCGTTTATTGTATTAATTTGTTGATATTCAACTTCAATATTCATTTTTGAATCAATTGAAATTGCATCTATAGTTGAATAAAAAATATTTATCTTTTGTCGTAAGCATTCTTTCATCAAAATAACGGATGTATCTTTATATAAAGCTAAACTCTCTAGTGGGTCAATAATAAATAGATAATTCATAGCATTTATTCTTGCAATTCTCTCGCTGCAGCTATTAAAGCCAGCCTTGCAATAACACCATAAGCATAGAAGCGATTTGCTTCATCATCACAGGGTCTTCCCTGATCAGGCATGATACATGAGGTTTCAAAAGGCTGAGGTATAAAATGCATTCCTGGAGAATTAAGATTCTCATCTTTTTCTTTATTTGTATGAACCCGAAAAAACCCTCCAACAACAAAACGATCAATCATATAAATAACTGGTTCTGCTACTGACTCATCAATTGACTCCTCAGTATGAATCCCCTCTTGGATAATAACTTCAGTGACAATTGCTCCTCCTTTTATAACAGACATTTTTTTTCGCATTTTACGATTAAGATTTAATATATCCTCGCTGTTCTTAATAATCATAATACCCATACCATAGGTTCCAGCATTAGCCTTTACTACTAAATAAGCTTCTTGAGCAATATTATATTGCTTATATTTTTTGTTTATATTTTTAAGCATATTAGAGGCTATAGAAGCTAATTCATTTTCCCCTTTCCTTTCTTGAAAATTCAAATTGTCTAATTTCTCAAAATATGGATTAATTAGCCAAGGATCAATGTCAGTAAATTGAGAAAATTCATCAACTACTTTATTATATTGAGTAAAGTGATCACTTTTTCTTCGCTTATGCCAGCCTGCATTAAGGGGGGGGATTAGATTTTGGTTTATGCCTTTTAGAATCTTTGGCTCACCACCTGAAAGATCATTATTTAATATAATCGCACAAGGTCGGTATGAAACTTCTTTATCAATCATAATTGATACATAATCTCCGTCACGAGTAATTGGTTCTATTTCAATCGTCAGATTTTTATCTACTTCTAGAGAAAGACTTTCCTTAATTTCAGGGTCAATGGTTCCTATTTTAACTTCAAGCCCAGAATTTTTAAGAATTTCTGATAGTGCATATATATTTTTTAGATAAAAAACATTTCGAGTATGACTTTCTGCAATAATCATGACTTTTTTTGCTTCTGGGCATATTTTTTCTATGGCAACTGATGCTGCCTGAATAGATAATGGTAAAAAAGTTTCACAAAGATTATTGAATCCTGCTGGAAAAAGGTTTGTATCAACCGGGGCAAGTTTGAACCCAGAATTTCTCAGATCCACCGATGCATAAAAAGGCGGCTGATATTTTTTCCATTGATTTCGAAACCAATGCTCTATGTCACAACTATGATTAATAATATAGTTCTCTAGTTTAAGTAATTGTGAGCTTGGTTTGACTTTAAGGGTTGGAATCATTTTATTAGATTTTTTGACTGAGTATCAGCATGATAGCTACTTCTCACCATAGGCCCACTTGCTATTGAAGAAAAACCTAAGGACTCGCCACTTTTCTTCAGTTGATTAAATTCTAGGGGAGTAACGTATCTTTCAACTGGTAAATGATGTTCTGTCGGTTGCAAGTATTGTCCTAATGTTACCATGTCGACGTGATTCTTTTTTAAATCTATGAGAACTTGGTTTATCTCTTCTAGAGTCTCTCCTAGGCCAAGCATTAACCCTGATTTAGTTAGAATATCTGGAAATTTCTCTTTAAAGGCTAGTAATAATTTAAGTGAATGATTGTAATCAGAACCTGGCCTTGCTTGCTTATAAAGCCTTGGAATCGTTTCAAGATTATGATTGAAAACATCAGGGGGTGCAGTTGAAATTATATTTAAGGCCTTTATTTCTCTGCCTCTAAAATCAGGAACAAGCACTTCAATTTTAATATTAGTATTTAACCTTCTTATTTCCTTAATACAATCAACAAAATGTTGGGCTCCACCATCTCTAAGATCATCTCTGTCTACGCTTGTAATAACTACATATTTTAAATTAAGTTTCCTAATCGTTGAGGCAAGCTTTTCTGGTTCGTTTTTATCAGGAATGGCTGGCCTTCCATGAGCTACGTCACAAAATGGGCAACGTCTTGTACACAAATCACCTAAGATCATAAAAGTAGCAGTACCCTGACTAAAACATTCTCCGATATTTGGACAGCTTGCTTCCTCACAAACTGTATTCAATTGACTTTTCTTTAACAATGATTTGACGCGCGAAAATTCCTTGCTATTTGGGAGTTGCATTTTAATCCAGCTGGGCTTGTCTAATTTGGCTTTCGGGATAATTTTTATAGGTATCCTGGCTGTTTTTAATTGCCCAATCTCTTTTCTATGTTCAGTATTTTTGCTCATAGTGGTTATTTAATATTAAGTTGAAGTAGTTTAACTAAATTGCTAGCAATTTCATTATTATTATAATCTTTATTAAGCGCTGAAACTTGGGTCATTTCAAGTCCATGAAATCCACAAGGCGCTATTAAAGTAAATGGAGAGAGGTCCATGTCTACATTTAGACTGAGCCCGTGGTATGTGTAGTGATTTTTAACTCTTAGGCCGATTGATGCAATTTTTTTATTTGATACATATATTCCGGGAGCATTTTTTTTTGAGTAACTATTATTAATATTGTACATTGAGAGTAACTTAATGATAGATTTTTCAATAATATCAACTAGTTGACGTATAGATAAATTATTTTTTTGTATGTTAATTAGTAAATAAATAATTAATTGTCCGGGCCCATGGTATGTAATTTTTCCTCCACGATCAACAAAGAGATGGGGAATGTCTGTTTTCGGAATGCTGCTACCTTTTTTATTCAAACCGGATGTAAAAATTGGTGGATGCTCAGTAACCCATATTTCATCTCTCTCTGGATTAGAAGCTATAAAGTCTTTCATTTTCACCCAAGTCTTCTCGTAATCTGTAATGCCAAGATTTTTTACAACAATATCCATGGTAGCTATAGAACAAATTTAGTCATTGGATGCGAAGATAGGTCTTTATAAATTAAATCTAATTGTTGTTTTGAGGTAACATAAATAGTACAGGTCAAGCTAATAAATTTACCCTCACTACTTATTCTAGATTCAATTTCTTTGTCAATAAAGTCATGGATATGCTCTTTTATTAATCTAGTAATAATTTGGATGAAATCTTGATGTGCTTCTCCGATAACCTTAATCGGAAAATGACATGGAAATTCAATGAGTGATTCTGATAATTCTTCAACCACGCCTATTTATCCATGATGATAAAGGTATTGAGGCTAAATTCCTCAGAGAGAAATTTAGAAATTTCGTCTGCCCTATTTCTAGAGGTGTAAGGCCCAATCATGACTGAATATAGGGAGTCTTTTTTAATTATTTTATTTGGTATGTTTTTAAATTTATTTTTTTTAATTAGATAAAGTAATTTGGCCGCATTGTCTTTGTCCGAAAATGCACCTGCCTGGATATAGAAAGAATTTATACTTTTATATGGGGCCGAATTATCTAGAGGGTTAATAACCTCAACTTTTACTAACTCACTTCCTTTTTCAATAATTTCAAGGCGATGGGCAGCTGCATAAGATAAATCTATAATTCGATTTTTTATAAAAGGGCCACGATCATTAACTCTAATAATCACTGATTTTTGGTTAATTAGATTTGTTACTTTTACGAAGCATGGAAGGGGGAGGGTTTTATGTGCTCCTGTCATTTGATACATGTCATAAACTTCTCCGATAGAAGTTTTATTGCCATGGTATTTTTTTCCATACCATGAGGCATAACCAGTTTCGTTATAGGGCTCTAGTATTGTCATTGGAGTATATTTCTTTTTAAAGACTAAATATGGGCGATTAGCTGTCCTACTTAGAATTTCTTTTTTTGGTACAGCATTTGGAATTTTGTTTAAATCTTGAGGTACATTTTTATGTGGACCATCGTCCAAGTAATAAGCTCCAGAATTTTCTGTAGAATCTTTCGGCCTTTCTAGAAGAACTGACTGGCAACCTACCAAGAAAAAAATATAAAAAATGGGTAATAGTTTTAGCATTAGTTTGCGATTAAAGTTTTATTTAAATAAAGATTTATTATGATACCAAGACTAACTAATGATACAACCATTGAAGTCCCTCCGTAGCTAAAGAAAGGTAATGCCACGCCCACTATTGGAAATAAACCAGAAATCATAGCTATATTAACAATAAAACCAGTGAATAAAGAAACTGTAAGTCCAGCTGATAATAATCTTGAAAAATTATCCTGCATTTTTGAAGTCATCCACATGCATCGATAAAATATAAATATATATATAGCTATAACGGCTAATACTCCAAAGAATCCGAATTCCTCACTAAATACTGAAAAGACAAAGTCTGTTGTGGTTTCAGGAAGGAAGTCTAGGCTTGTTTGTGTTCCATTCAACCAACCTCTTCCAAACATTCCTCCAGATCCTAGTGCAATTATAGATTGTATGGAGTGATATCCTGAACCATAGGGGTCAGAAAAAGGATCCAGTAAACTTAGTATTCTTTGCTTCTGGTAACCAAGCAGTGAGTTCCAAACAAATGGGGAGGCAAGAAGAGCCCCAAAAAAACTTGTTATTAGGAATTTGGTTGGTAGCCCAGCTAAAAAAATTATTATTAAGCCCACCCATAAAAGAAGTATAGATGTTCCAAGATCGGGCTGGGATAAAATAAAATAAAAAGGAAATACTATTAACAATCCTGATAAAAGATGAATCTTGTAGTCAATTCTATAAGTATTTTTTTGATAGAACCATGCAAGCATAAGTGGAAGTGATAGTTTAAGAATTTCTGATGGCTGAATATTAAAAATACCAAGGCTAATCCATCTTTTAGCACCGTGACTCTCAATACCAAAAAAAGGCACAAAAATTAATAGAACAATACTTATTAAATAAACCCATGGGGCAAAAGTTAATATGACTCTTGTTTGAATATTACAAATTAAATAAAAGAATGTGAGTCCAATGATAATATTAATTGTTTGAGATAGAGTATTTGTCACATCTTGTTGATTAGCGCTGGTTAGATTAATTAAGCCAATTACAAGAATAAGAAAAAGTGACCAAAAAATAGGACGATCAATTTTTCGAAAAATATAATTTTGTATTAAGTTTAGATTCATTAATGAGATTCACTGATCAAATAATGGTCAAATATTTTTTTTGCAATTGGGCCAGCAACTGATCCACCATGCCCACCATTTTCGACAATTATAGCCAATGCAATTTTAGGATCTTCAGCAGGGGCATAAGCAATAAAAAGTGCATGGTCTTTAAGCTTTTCGGGAATTTTCTCTTCGTCATATACCTCCCCGTCTTTTAGACCAAAGACTTGGGCAGTTCCCGTTTTTGCAGCTATTTTGTACTTAATATTTTTTCCAATAAATGCTGCAGTTCCTCCATCCTTTGTAACATTCTCCATACCTTCTTTGACCCATGCAATCGTATTATTTGAAACTTTTACAGGAGAAGCGAGATTAATATTTTGTTTAAGCTGCTGGCTGTTAAGTTTTAAATGGGGAACAATAGATCTATTAGGAAATGCAATTAAGCTAGTTGCTAATGCAAGTTGCATCATAGTAACCTGAGTAAATCCTTGCCCAATACCTGTGATGGCAGTTTCTCCTGGATACCATTCTTTGTTATATTTTTTCTTTTTCCACTTTGCATCAGCAAGGAGCCCTGATTTTTCATTTGGTAAATCAACTCCCGTTTTTTTACCAAACCCAAAATCTGCTAGAGCTTTATTAAGTTTTGGTATACCAAGTTCGATAGCCAACCCATAAAAAAACGTATCGCATGATACCGCTATAGCTTTAATAATGTCGACTTCTCCATGCCCACCGATTTTCCAATCTCTAAAACGCCTTGAATTATTAATAGAAAAATATCCAGGATCATTAATTTTAAATGGCGGCATTCTTATTTGATTTTCTAGAGCAGCAATTGCAACAAAAGGCTTTAACGTTGAACCGGGAGGATATAAACCATTTATTGCTCGGTCAAGCAGGGGCTTGTCTTCAGATTTATTAAGTTTATTCCAGTTTACATGGCTAATACCATCAATAAATAAACCTGGGTTATAGGTAGGCATACTGACATAAGCTAGAACTTCCCCATTTTTTGGATCAATAGCTACAAGTGCTCCTTTTTTATTTTTAAATGCATTCTCGGCAATTTTTTGTATTTTTAAATCAATTGTTAAGTTAATATTATTTCCCTCTTCAGCAGGTAAACTTTGTAAGGTCCGAAGGGGCTTGCCAATCGAATTAACTTCAATTTTTTTAAATCCAGACTTCCCATGTAATTCTTCTTCATATTGCAACTCAATTCCAGCTTTTCCAATATAATTTGTGCCAATATAATTTCTTTTCTGCCCGTTTTTTTCAAGAAGTATTAAATCTTTTTTACTAATCCTATTGATATAACCAAGAAAATGAACCCCTAAGGAACCGTTAGGATAAAATCTTTTTAAATTTTCTTTTAGTTCTATATTGGGGAATTGATAAGAGCTTGTTACAAAACTTGCTAATTCCTTATTGGTGAGGTTACTCTTAATAGGAATTGAATTGCTGTATTGTTTATTGTTAATAATTCTTTTGTATTTTTTGATATCCTCGTCTTTAATTCTCACAATTTTTTTTAATCTAGCTATTATCATACTTAGATTTTCAATATTTTCTGGAAATATTTCAAGGCTATAACTCAATTTATTATCTGCAATAATTACATTATTTCGATCGAAGATTAATCCTCGCGCGGGTGCAATAGGAACAACTTTAATACTATTATCAAAAGCTTGAATTGAGTAATAATCATTTTGTAGAATTTGAATATAAAAAAAACGAATAATAATAAGAAAAAAAATTATCAGAAAACAATTCAAAATTAATTTTAATCGATTTCCAAGGATAAATTTTATATAGTATTTATCCATAAGCCTTAGGTCTCATTGCTAAAATTTCGAATTATCTGATTATATAAAAGGACTACAAGGTAAGTAAGAACCCATTTTATTATAAATAAATTTATATTTATATTTAATTCATAGCTTAATGATGAAATTAACAGAATAATTAGTCCTAATGTAGTCAGTATTAGATATTGGGAATTCCGCATTAGTATCGATTTAATAATAAAATATTTGTTTAATATAAAATTTGTGAAATAAATACTAATAAATATTAATCCATATTGGCCTATTAATTCTCCTGCCAATAAATCAACTAATAACCCTAGTAAAAATAAAATATATATATTCATATGCATGAAACGGGATGCTACAAATGATACAAATAGGGCTAAAAAGTAATCTGGCATAAACCCGTAGTTCGTTATGAAGGGAATATTTATCCGCGATAACAATAAAGTAACAAAAAAAATAATACAGAAAGTGAGAGCTTCATTTCTTTTGAAGGTATTTTTTTTAATCATCTTTTTTATCTAGAAATATTCTCACTTGAGAAAAAGCCTTAGGCGATGAGTAAGGCGCAATTAATAAATGATTAAATTGATTATTAACCTGCGGGGTAATTTTAATTACTCGTCCTATTTTAATTCCTTTAGGGTACAAGCTATCGATACCTGAAGTCATTATGACTGAACCTATTTTTGCCTCTCTATAAGAAGGAAACAGTGTGACCTCTAAATATTTATCTCCATTGCCTCTGATAATTATATTATCAGTGCTCTTTTCAAAGATTGCTGGGACAATATTTTTTTTTGATGTGATTGGAATAATTTCACTAAAAGATTTCCCAGAAAATATGACTTGCCCAATTAAACCTAAGTTATTAATAACTGGCTGACCCATCTTAACCCCATCATTAAGGCCTTTATTAATTATGATGATTTCTTTTCCATTGTTGATCCTTGGCAGAATGATTTCTGCATTAATAGATCTCATACCGAGTCTATTTGATATTTCTATTGATTTTCGTAAATGTTTGTTTTCTGCCTGAATGAGAATGAGTTTTTGATTTTCGATAGACAAGTCAACAATTTTATTTTCTAGTTCCTGATTCTTTTTGAATAGCTGATTTTTTGTTTCAAATAGAATTTTTAATGATTCGTTAATATTTTTTGGTAGATTTAAAATGTAAATAATTGGAGTAATTAAAAAAGTACTTTTTTCTTTAATCTCGTTATGAATTCCTTTTCTATGGTCTAGCCCCATTAGGGAGAAAGAAAATACTATTAAAATAATAAAACCAAATATTGGGGATTGAGCGTTATGAAATAACTTCAGTTCTTTTTTTGTAGGCTTCACTTAGTCATAAGAAAATGAATTTTTAAAGGTATCCAGGGAGTCTAGGGTCATGCCACACCCCATAACAACACATGTCAACGGGTCTTCGGCAATAATAACAGGGATACCAGTTTCTTCCATTAGAAGGCGGTCAAGATTTTTTAACATTGCTCCTCCACCAGTTAGTACCATAGCAGTTTCTGAAATATCTGCGGCAAGCTCAGGAGGAGTTTCCTCCAGAGCATGTTTAACTGAACTAACAATTGCATTAAGAGGCTCGTGTATTGCCTCTAATATTTCATTGCTACTTACCGTAATCTTTCTAGGCAGTCCTTCAGATAAATTTCTTCCTGTGATTTCCATTTCTAATAATTCGGCCATTGGAAATGCGCTACCAATTTGATGTTTTACTCTTTCAGCTGTTGGCTCTGAAATTAATGTTCCATAATTTCGTCGAAAATAATCGATAATAGCTTGGTCAATTTTGTCACCCCCAACTCTTGCTGACCCGGCATAAACAATACCTCCTAGTGAAATAACGCCAACTTCAGTTGTGCCACCACCAATATCAACAACCATTGATCCAGTGGCTTCATTGACAGGAAGGCCGGCCCCTATAGCAGCTGCCATAGGCTCCTCAATAAGAAATACTTGCTTTGCTCCAGCTCTTTCTGCTGATTCCCTGATAGCTCGTCTTTCAACTTGAGTTGCACCATAAGGGACACAAATTACTATTCTTGGATTCGGAGTAAACCAATTTTGACTATGAACTGAATTGATGAAGTACTTAATCATATCTTCAGTTATATTAAAGTCAGCGATTACGCCATCCTTCATTGGTCTAATAGCCTGAATATTTTGGGGTGATCGTCCCAACATCGTTTTAGCTTTTGTCCCTACAGCCAGTAATGTTCTTTTAGATCTAGGTCCACCAGGCCCATCTTCGTATCTTGTTGCAACGACAGATGGTTCATCAAGAACAATACCTTGTCCCTTTAGATAAATCAGAGTGTTAGCTGTACCTAAATCGATCGCAATATCATTATCTACGAATCTCTTAAGTGATAAATTAATTCTAGAAAGCATATTTACCTTTAAATTTTCTATATTGTCATTGAAGTGACGTTACTAAACCAATGTATAATAACTGATTATTTAAATATTTTTACATAAACTGGCGTTTTTTATTATGACTATTAGTAAAAAAGATATAGAAAAAATTGCTCATCTTGCACGAATTAATGTTTCTCAAGGCGAGACTGAAAAATTAGAAAAAAAACTTGATGGAATTATGTCATTAATTGATAAGATGCAATCTATTAATACTGACAATATTCAACCTATGTCTCATGCATTAGATATCTCTCAGCCATTAAGAGAAGATGAGGTTACAGAATCTGACTTAAGAAAAAAAATATTGCCATTAGCTCCAGAAACTGAAGAATCCTTGTTTATTGTCCCTCAAGTCATCGAATAATATGCTTAATCTATCACTTCAATCCCTCTCCTCACATTTGGAGAAAAAGAGTTTCTCAAGCGTAGAATTGGCACAATTTTACTTAGAAAGGATTAAGCATCATAACCCTTCATTAAATGCATTTATTACTATTGATGAAGAAAAGAGTTTATTAATGGCTACAAAAGCTGATGAATTAATTGCTAAAGGACAAAAACTGCCTCTTACAGGCATTCCAATTGCACAGAAAGATATTTTTTGCTCACAAGGCTGGACTACTACTTGTGGATCAAAGATGCTTGAAAATTTTATTGCTCCCTATAATGCAATGGTAATTGAAAAATTTAATGAAGTAGGTGCGGTTAATATTGGTAAAACTAATATGGATGAATTTGCAATGGGCTCATCTAATGAGACTTCCTATTTTGGACCAGTAAAGAATCCTTGGAATTTAGGTCTTGTACCTGGCGGCAGTTCTGGAGGTAGTGCTGCTGCAATTGCTGCAAGACTTGCTCCAGCTGCAACCGGAACAGATACTGGTGGCTCTATAAGGCAGCCAGCATCATTATGTGGTTTTACTGGCTTGAAGCCTACGTATGGATTGGTGTCTCGTTATGGAATGATTGCTTTTGCATCAAGCCTAGATCAGGCGGGACCAATGGCTATTAGTGCAGAAGATTGTTCTTTAATGATGAATGTTATGACCGGCCATGATTGTAGAGATTCAACTAGTATTGAAAGAGATAAAGAAGATTATGGGGGAAAATTGCATAGTTCTATTAAGGGGCTAAAAATTGGAATCCCTAAAGAGTTCTTTGGGGAAGGTTTAGATTCTTCTGTGCAGACAGTTATTGACTCTGCAATAGACGAATATAAAAAACTTGGGGCAGAAATTATAGAAATTTCTCTGCCTAATAATCATCTTGCTATTCCAGTTTATTATGTCATTGCTCCAGCAGAGGCCTCAAGTAATCTGTCGAGATATGATGGAGTACGTTACGGCTACCGAACAAAAGAATACGATGATTTAACAGATATGTATTTTAAAACTAGACAGGAAGGTTTTGGTGAAGAAGTGAAACGTCGTATCCTCATTGGTACCTATGTTCTGAGTGCTGGTTATTATGATGCTTACTATTTGAAAGCACAAAAAATTAGACGATTAATTTCTGAAGATTTTATTAAAGCCTTTAAAAAGTGCGACATCATCATGGGGCCCTCTGCACCATCTGTGGCATTTAAGGCGGGTGAAAAACAAGAAGATCCCTTAGCTATGTATATGCAAGATATCTATACTATTTCTACAAATCTTGCTGGGCTCCCAGCAATGAGTATACCTGCAGGCTTTGTTA